>Ga0193961_1000779_pt1 | contig 11917 bp, 22 predicted proteins | sample FB_4_MG_FD_140371 | JGI IMG/M metagenome (GOLD analysis project Ga0193961, IMG submission 140371) | Microbial mat bacterial communities from the Broadkill River, Lewes, Delaware, United States - FB_4_MG | ecosystem: Environmental > Aquatic > Freshwater > River > Microbial mats | place: USA...
AGGTTGTGGAGCAAGTGCAAGAGCGCACAGAAGGGATTAATGAGGTTTATAAGACTGGTTTTGCAGAATTAGATGAATATATGCCTTTTGAAAGTGGCGGCTTATACTTTCTTGGCGGGCTGTCAGGCATGGGTAAAACAACCCTTTTGCAGTCGTTTATTGAAACTCAGATATTTGGTGAAATACCGGTGTATTTTAACTCTGCTGAAATGTCAGCCGCTCAAGTTGCGAAGCGTTTTTTACAGTCTGCCGGATCAATTAAAAGCTCATTCTTTAAAGACCCTAATAAGACAATAGGCGATGGTGATGTAGGTAAGAGAATGACGGCAGGACTGCTTAGACTAAAGGATAAGAACCTTCTTATTGATGATGAGCAAGGTCTAAATGTTAGTCAATTAAAGGTTCGCGCTCGTAATTGGTTAAGCTCTCAAAAGACTTACCAGAAGAATGGAAAAGGAATGTTAGTGGTTGATTATATTCAGTTGCTAGAGTATGACCACAGAGCCAGCGCAAGCTCTCTAGGCAAGATAAGTAAAGAGCTTAGAGCGTTCGGAAAGGAAATGGGAGTACCTGTAATTATCCTTGGGCAGCTAAATAATGACTACAAGACACGACAGGATAAGCGACCAATACCATCAGATATTGCAGGATCAAGCGAGATTTACAAAGATTGTGACGGCGTGATCTTTTGCTATCGAGACATTGTGTTTAATCCCGATACGCAAGATAGGGATATTATGGAGATTATATGCGGAAAGAACCGTGATGGCGCTCAAGGGACTGTTAGAACTATAGCTGAAATGCAGTATTTCAGAGTAAGAGACATAAAGCAGGAATACAGCTATCAGGGCTAACAAAGATTTAGAGAAATATCTAAACAGGGCTTGATTAAATAAATAATATTTATTTGTACAAAAGTGTTGACGCATATAATCAGTAGTGTATAGTTAACTTATTGAAACGAAACACACAAAAGAGAGAAAGATTATGAAAACACTTCCACCACATTTGCAGAAGCTAGTAGCAAAGCTTGAAGCAAAAGATCAAGAGTTTAAGGATTTAGGTGGAGACCCGCATTGGCATATAAAGGCGCAAAAGAAGGCTGAGAGAAATAATGATAACGACGCTTTAATTTGGGGTTTAATAAAATAATGAAAATAAGCAAGGAGTGTGGGCAATACGACCCACACAACAAGCCTACAAAATGGCTAAAAGAACATGCTGGAGATAGTGTCGAGATTATCGGCAGTGATAGTGATTCTGGGCTTTTAAAGGCATTTAAGGTTAGAAGCTTAACCGATGGAACAACTGGCACGGCATGGAAAAGAGAGTTAATGAAATGATTGAGAACATTGAAGATCACATAGCGAGAGCTTGCGACTGTGGAAGTGTAAACTTCAACCTATTAAAAAGTGGCGGCATTGAGTGCGCGGGCTGCGGAGAAAAGCAGAAAGAAACAAATTGGAGTGATGGGAATACTAATAACTCAAACGATGAACTTAGGTTTATTGGGTATACCAACGGATTTCAAGTCTTGTACGGAAGTAAGGAGAGCTACGGAGGTGAGGGCAACTTCTATAGCACGACAGATAGCAATACCATTATTCCAGTCTATATGCTTAAAATACACGACCATAGGTTAGAAATCACAACGGATGGTGAGGTTACTGCTGAATTGATCGGGAAGTCATAATGAAACTAAAACAACACATTGAAAAAGAGCATGGTGGCAATCAAGCCGCCTTCGCTCGAAGCGTTGGCGTGAATCCTCAGCAGGTTACGCGCTGGTTAAATTATGACTGTATCTGGTTTGATGGTGCGGTTTATAAGAAGCAGAGCAAATAGAAATTAACAAAGAGGTGAGATTATGAAGGAATTTAACGTAAATGAATACGTGCTGGTAAAGCTAAACGCTATCGGACTGGCCGAGCTGAAGCGTCAGTACGAAGAGTTGAGGGCTGACATGTCACAGCTACAAGAATACACGCCACCAACAGTTGATGATGACGGATACTGCAAGTTCCAAATGTGGAGTCTCATGAATACCTTTGGTCATATGATGCGCCCAACAATGGAGCCGCCATTTGATACAAATATTAAGCTTAATACCAAGGAGCAATCAAAATGACAAGTAATAACGAATTAAGAAATCAGCTTCAATGGGCTATTGAACACATCGAGAATATGACTCAGGCAATTGAACTTGGTGTAAACGAGCGAGGACAAGAGGCTATTTTCGTATTAATGGCTAATCCTGCATTATTTGATATTGCAGAAGCCAAAGCCCTACTAGCCCAACTAGAGGAGAAAGATTGTGAAGGATAAAATAGAGCTAACAGAAGAAATGGTTAACACCCTAGAGAATCCGCCAAAGGCTAATAATGCTTTTAAGGAAGCAGCTAAGAAGTACAAGGGCGGTAGTGTTAAAGTAGAGGATTTGTCGTTATGGATTGATAATGGTGGGTATAAGACATTAGATAGATTTACTAAGAAGGAGTTATCCAACTATCACGCCTCTGATGTTAAAGACTTAAAGAGGCTCGTTGCCAACCGCGAACAGCAAATAGCAGAGCTTAGGGCGGCTTTGAAAGAATTATCTGGATGCTCTAGCGTAATAAATAGCGATATTTGTGTGGGCATCATCAATAAAGCACTAGAGGAAAATCAATAGTCTATTGTTAGCAGATAGGCATTGTGTATAATGAATGAATCAGTTTCAGACCTGATAAAAAAATATATGTCGGCATTCTAGGGGGTTCCTCTTTCCCCGTCTGAACTAGATGTAAGACCGACACCCTAAAAGAGCGTATCTAATGAAAATAATACAATCCAATGTAAAAACAATGAGCAGCCGCGAGATTGCGGAGCTTACTGGCAAGCGTCACGATAATGTTTTGCAGCTAATCCGAAAGCTAGAAGCTGATCAAATTTTAACCCCTGAATTTCAGGAGACCCCTTTTAATGGGCGCTCACTACCAGTGGCTAATTTGAATAAGCGAGATTCAATGGTATTGGTTGCCAGACTGTCGCCTGAGTTTACAGCCGCTGTTGTTGATCGCTGGCAGGAGCTGGAAGCTAAGCAGATAGAAACCCCTGAGCAATTAATGGCTCGAGCTTTAATCTCTGCTCAGTCTGTTATTGCAGCTAAGGATGCACAGATAGAAGCCGCTCAGCCTGCTATCCGCCTAGAATCTGCCATTAGTAATGATGATAGTACGCTATCAATGACAGAAGCAGGAAAGAAGCTCCAGGTTAAGCCGCGCATGTTTATTAACTGGTTATTCGAGAAAAAGTACATTGACCACGGCAATATGCCTTATCAGCGCTGGATTAATCAGGGCTTGCTAGTCATTAGCACGGTAGAAAAGAACGGCAAGCCGCGATCGAGCACGCGAGTAACAGGGAAAGGATTTGCTTACTTTGGCGGAAAGCTAAGTGAGCTTAAATTCAAGAATGGCCAGCATGAATTATTTTACAAATAAGCTTGCCATTGCTTAAATAAATAATTAATATAAGGTACGAACTAAGGGAGAGAGCAATGATTGATTTAGTACATGATGTAGCAGTATTTAACGGTAAAGACTTATTGCTTTGTGTTGTTGTTGCTTTCGGCCTTGGGTTTAGTTTGATTAATGAAATAAGAGGGTTTAGAAAATGAAGGATAGTTTATTTGTGATTGGCGTTGCGCTGCTAGCTATTTTTAGCGTTGCCGGCTGGATTACTCACGTTATACACTGCTTGATTCAGGCTAAGTATTTGCTGCTTATTGCAGGTGCCTTTATCGCCCCCGTTGGAGTTATTCACGGTATTGGGCTTTGGTTTGGCGTTAGCTGGTAAGAACACCCACCCTAGCAGGAGGTGATAACAGGCGGTATAAAGCATGATGCTCCGCTCCGCCCTAGCTGTCGTGAGACATGAAGGGGTTTTAAAGTGTTTATAAGGTGTGGTGGCTGAGATTAACTTCCCCTGATTTTAATCAGGTAGCGGTAAATAAGTTAAGATGATGATTCGTTTGATTCGAGAATAGCCGCCAGTCATCACAACCTATAAGCATTTAACAAAGAGGGTTAAATATGGCAAAGAAGAAGCGAAAACAGTATGTAGCGCATGTACAAAAGGCTCGAAGTGCTAAAGCTGCGTTAAGAGATTTAGGTATTGGCTTTGTAGCCAGCGGCGATGGTTTAGAGCTAATCAATGTAGCAAAGAATCGTATTGAGGCTTGCGGGCCAAGCATTGATGCAGCTATGAGTAAGATTCGCTATAAATGGCAAATCTATATCGCTGCAATGGGGCGCAGCAAGCTAGGACAAGCTTACATTAAGAGCGAAGTGGTCGAAGCTCCGGCGGAATACTACAAGCACGAGCTAAGCGCTACGGTTTCAGAGCTGCACGATGAGCTAAGCAAAACAGTGCCTAAAAATCAGCTATCAAATCTAGGCTGGTTAGCTTTGCCCGTACCGCGAGATATTAGCGAGAAAGAGCTAGAAGCTTTATTTAATACGCTTGGTTGCTGGGAAAATCCAGCGCCGTGGCAAAATGAAATACTGAAAGAGGGTTAGGGTATGAGTGAATGGATTAGTACAAGTAATAAACTTCCAAAAAATCATGTAACTATTATGTTTTGGGCAGTAAATGACAATATGATTAGAATTGGTGCGCTGTACGCTGCATCTGGAAAATTCATATCTGACGGCGATAAGTACTACAAGGATGAGGTGTCACACTGGATGCCGCTACCTGAGCCGCCAAAGTAATGGATATTGAGCAGCTAATAAATGACTGGCGCAACTCGGTTGATGAGTATTCAAAAGCAAAAGCTGATACGGAATATTTGCGGGAGTTTCGCAAGTCTAAAAAAGCTATTTTAATTGGACAGGCTGAAAAAGAGGGCCATAAAACAGGGCAAGAGCGCGAATCATACGCATATTCACATGATGAGTATATTAAGCTGCTAGACGCCCTGAGAATAGCGATAGAAAAGTCTGAGCAGCTAAGATGGCGAATGACCATAGCTCAAGAAAGAATAAACATCTGGCGAACTAAGCAAGCGAACGGCAGAAAAGAACAGGGCCATTACGGAGCATAACCAAAGAGGGGAAAGTAAAATGACGCGAGAATACATAACAGGCACAGCAACAAGTGAAAACATTAATGTAGATGGTATTGAGCTATTGCAGCGAGAAGATGGCTTCTATGCTGTTCCAGGTGGCGGATTTATTAAAGACCGGGGTCATGCAGAAGCGGCAGCTAGAGCTTTGGTTAAATCCAATACAGTGCTACGAACTGAAAAGAAAATGAAGGTTATACGAAAGAAATACGCTGGCAATGATGGTGCTGATTTGGTGCTGGGGGTTTAGTTATGGATATTAAATCAATAAATCTTCACCTTCATATTAAAGCTCGAGGCGCTAAGGCAAGAAAGAAGCGGAAAAAAGCTCATAATCTTGGCATTGAGTCGGATGTTATTTTTGAACAAGCTGAGCCGCTAGAGTCAGCATTCGATCTTGAGTTAAAGAGCCTTAGCAATGACTCGTAAGTGCACGCTTAAAACCTGCCGCTCTGAACTGCCAAGCAAAAAGGATTCTGATTACTGGCAGGAGAAGGGATTTTGCAATATTGAGTGTATGTCATTACATGGACTGGAAAAAGGCCGGAAGGCATTAGAGCGCAAGCGCAAGGCTGATGAGCTGGGTATTAAGAAGCGAAACTCAGACCTGAGAAAAAAGGTTAAAACAAAATCTGAGTGGCTTTCTGAGCTTCAGGTGGTTTTTAATAAATACATAAGACTTAGAGATTCTAACCTGGGCTGCATAAGTTGCGATAAGGCAAGCAGTTGGTCAGGTCAGTGGCACGCTTCACATTATTACTCCAGAGGGCATAGCTCATTCTTGAGGTTCAATCTATGGAATGTTCACAAGTCTTGCTCAGTGTGCAATACCCACCTATCAGGCAATATCGGAGAATACACCCCGGCCATTATTAAAAAGATAGGGCAGGATAGATTTGATTATTTACTTAGCCATAAGGCAGATATTGCGAGCTTTGACATTGAGTGGATAGAGCGAGCTATAAAAATAACCAAAAAAGCTATCAAGCGAAAGGAGAAAAAACTATAATAAGATGTGCCTAGGGAATGCAACCCGAAAAAGAGACTCAATCACTCTTCGGCACTTTATTTTAGATTGATAGCCTTGATTGGAGGTTTACATGAAAATCTGCGTAAAATGCAAAGTAGAAAAATCAAGCGATAGCTTTCACAAAGACAAGCTAAGAAAGGATGGCTTATTTCCTTATTGTCGCGAATGTAGAGGCACTAAAAAAAGAGCTCGCCACAAAGAATATAAAAGAACACACACAAAAGGCTATATTCTCCTTAACATTCCCGACCACCCTCTTGCTCAATCTAATGGTTACGTATACGAGCATAGGTATGTTTTTTATAGCCGCTTCAATGAATCGGCTTTAAATTGCGAGATGTGCGGAGCTCCTTGGTTTTGGCGAACCTATAAGGATCACATCGACCATATAGATGAAGACAAATCAAACAACCATATAAGCAATTTAAGACCGCTTTGCAATGCTTGTAATGTTGGAAGAACTAGAAAGATATATCACAAACTAAAGAACTGCTTACAGATAACTTATAATGGGGTTTCTAATACTCCAGAGGGATGGAGTCGAGATAGTAGGGTTTTAGTCTCAGGGTCTTGTATTAGGCATAGAAAATCAAGAGGGCTTAGTGATTTCGATGCTTTGTTTATGGATAAAAAAACACATAACAAAGCGCACAGCCAAAGACTATGAAGAATTCACAGCTTCGGCCAATGCGGAAATATTAATTCACAAAAAGCGAATAGGTATAAAATAGCGGACTAATCAAAGTCCGCGTTACTGTTTTAGATTGAGGGAGGATTAGGCCAAATCACCTTAGAAGGGGCTTGCTTGGTAATATCAAGCAAAGCCTGTCGGTATTTTTTAACACTATCCTTTTGCTGAGTAGTTAATTCTGCCCAGCGTAAAGGGTTATAAATATCGACATTTTTAGCGAGCAACAAGTCGCGCTCTGCGCGAATGTCACCCAATGTCTCAGCAGGCTTGATGTAGGGCGACACTTTTTGCCCTGACTCAATTATGACTTGTGTTTCTTCGGTGCTCAGGGTTGTCCAGACCAGCCCTAGGGCCTTGTCATCAATCAGCCTGTCAATGCTTCCGCCTGAGTTGTATTTGTACTCAATCATTTATAAAACCCTCACAAAATAGTCATATTCAAGATTAAGAACTTCGCGCCCTGACGTGTTCCTATATGTTCCGACAGGGACGTCCGCATTGGTTGAAATATTGCCTGCCGCATCAACAAAAAACCTGCGTAAATCGCCTCCAGATACAGTTGCCCCAGCCGCCACGCTCCCGCCTCCAACTTTTCTGAAAAGCTTGGGTATTTGGAGGGAGGAAAGGCCTCCCTCTGGCTGTAGGTTTCCACTATTCCAGTTTACATTGCCGATAATACCCAGATCGTCAGCCGTGGGGATTTCTCCCGTAGCAGTGCCTACGTCTCGGCTGGCTGCGTGGCTTGCCGTTGTAAAGTTACTATTAAGCTTTTGACCCACAGTGCGCGGATCATCCCCTGTGCTGTCGTTGGGGTTTGTGCCTATATTTATTTGCTGTATTGTCATTTTTCCACCTTAGAAAATCACCGCGCCATCGTTTGCCCCGCCACCCCACGACAATTGTCGCCACTGGCCGCGCACCCTTATATATATGTTTTTATCGCCGCCTGCGTTTTGGCCTAAAATTATAGCGCCATCGCTAGCGACTGGAAAGGTTGTGTGCGTTGTAAGCATCTGAATGTGTGCCGCACCGTTGGGTGACTCAGCCACAACAGCAGCCCTATCCGCGCCGCCCGCGCTGTTTGTCGTGAACTTCCCGCCGTCGTTGTTTTGCGATATTCCCCGAACACCGTCGCCGTCGCGCGATTGAAAGAAGCCACCGTACTGGTGTCGAGAGTATGATACAACACCAGCAACGCCTGTCTGTATGGTGTAGACAGAGCATATTGTCTGGTCTGTGCCGTTTGGTGTAGTTATGCTTGTTGCGCCAGCACGATCAACCTTAAACCTTTCGCCCGCTGCGGTAATGGAGCCTTTAAACGTTGCACTACCATTGAGCAGCTCAAAATCTGTTGTATTGATCTCAAGCCCGTTGGCAGTATTAAATTTTAGCTTATTTGCTGCATTCCCTACATAAAACTCGCCGGCACCGAGGAAATACCCGTCAGCATCGTCATTGAAAGACGATTTAACATTTGTTATTGGCCCAGTATCAGAGGTTACTGCGGTAGAGCCAGTACCAACAATCAAGCTGGTAGCCGTTGCTGATTCGCCGCCAGATTTATCGTGCGCCTTGATCCACAAGGTAGAAACGGTCTGGCTTTCAGGCTCCCATAAGAAGCCGTTGCCATTAGTGTTTCTTATTGGTGTTCCAGTCGCCCAGCTGGCGCCATTTCTAATCTCGTAGTGAGAAATATCTTGCTCTGACGATTCAGTCCAGTTTATTTCAACACCGTTTGGCCTCCGGGTTCCAGTGAATCCGCTAATCGCTGGCGGTACAGTGGTTTTACCATTTGTAGTAAATGCACTACTAGCATAAGCTGATTTAGCTCCGATACCATTAACCGCTCTAACTCTGAAAGTCCAGTCGCCTATTTGTGCGTCTTCTAAAATAAATGAGTTAGTAGAAATAAAGCTAGTTAAATCAACGAATGGGCCAGAATAAAATGAGCCTTGAACTTCCCAGCGCTGAATAACATCATCGTCATCCCAGTTGATAGTAACCCGTGACTTTATAGAGCTTTGGTCGTTGCCATTATATACAGTCTCAGCAACCGTCAAGCCAGTAGGTGTGGAAACCACATTAGGGTTTGGAAGATTTAAAGCAGGCGGCGGAGTAACTTCTAAAGCGTCACCCTCAGTCCATGCCCATACGTCAGGATGATCTTCCGACAAAGAAACATCAGCACCATCAATACTTGGCGAGATGGCATCTATTCGATAAACTTTATTGGTCAAACCCTCTGACGCCGACTCAAATTCTATTCTGTCGCCAACGCCAAACTCTAATGCACGAACCTTTAAGCGCAAAGACAATCTAACACCGTAGCGACTACGCTCTAGCGCAATCTTTGACAACCTGCGCGCCATAGTTCCAGAGTTGATAAACTGAAATTTAGTATCAGCGTACAAGATTTCTTTATCTTGCTGCTCGTATGATTCGATATTCATTCGAACAAAATCAACGGGTTCAAAGTTTTGACTTGGGTCAATGTATGAGCCGCGAAGCGCATTAATTCGCCCGTCAATATCTCCGCTTGGTGTATAGCTAATTCCGCCGATTAAGTCGTCGTCTGTAAACTTGAAGTTAACCCCGAATCCCGTGTCGAATGTTGGCCAGATGTCGGAGTCAAAAGTGAATGCCGTTGTGCTGTCAAAAGTTACAGGTGAAGTGCCTAGGCTATTCTGGCTGATCGGTTCGCGGTAAACGCCTGGAATAAATACAAACCGCCCCTGAATCCATTGGACATCTGAAAAACCAGACATGTTTAGATTGTCTAGTGGGCCTTTCGGGTCATCAATAATTGATATTGAACCGTTTACTGTATAGCGTTTTTCAGTAGTGCCAACGCCAGAGGTTACCAGCTCATCAGCTATATTTGCACCGTCAGCAAACGAGCTTAAATCAATGAGCGAGTCATCAGCGCCGAATCCGTACCGGTTACGCATATAATCCAACGTACATAGCGCCTGATTATCAGTCCAGCCATAAAGCCCCGTTCTAGGGTCTAGTATGTCATCCTTGCCTTTTACCGTTGCTGTGATTTTTGGAACTGAGCGAAATACGTCTGTATCGTACTCTAGCTTGAAATAAGCGTAAGTATGACCTAGCAACTTGTGGTCGTTAGTCCAGTTTGCTGGAGTGTCCGCAACTATCGCAGCGTTAGCTGTTGTTTGTTTGCCAGTCTCAATAATAGCGGTAGCTTTGCCGACAAATTTACCCTGCGGCACCGTGCCAATGAATGCCAATTCGTCATTAAAATAGATTTCTTCAATAGCTTCGCATGAGTGAGCAGCAAAAATATGAATCAGATGAATGAATTTGTCGTTACCACCGGAGGATTCAGCATAGCGAGCAACACCACCAACGCGAGAGCGACCATAAACCATACGACGTGGAGCATTGGCGCTAGATATTTGGTTTTTTCTATCTTCGAAATCAGGTGCTGGAATGTCTGGCTGGGTTATTCTTCTTAGCGTGTTAAAGACTAAGTTATTAGTACCACCAGAAAGAATATTGGCTGACTCTGCTCCAATGGCTAGCAGATCATTACCAGCGCTTTCCCAGTCACCACGACCAACCGCCCTAAAAAAATCACCGCCTGAATCTACTATCTGTTCAGTAGACGCGCCAATACTTTCGCGGCCAGCCCTTAAAGCATCGCCTGTAAAATTAGCAGCTCTGTCAAAAATACTCATTAATCCTGATTCTCCTTAAACCACTCAGCAGCAGGCCAAATAATATCACGACTAGCCAGCTCTGAAGCGAATTGCATACCTAAGTCACCTGAGTGCTGTGCTTGCTGCTCTTGGTCGCTGTATCTTTCGGAGCGAGGACGGGAAAGACTAGCAATAATAGATTTACAACTCAGAGTTATTTCAGACGTTCGGCCGCTTGCTATATTTTGCCCAGAAACCGAGCCAATAAAGTACAAAAGACCGTCGCCGCTTGATTGATACTGCTCGTTAAAAAACTGAATTCTAACAGTGACTTTACTATTTAAAAAGTCGCTTGCGGTTGCTGCCGCCTTAATTGCAGGATCAACGCCGCTCAGGATTATTGATAGCTGGGCATCGCTAAGGTCGTCAGACTCGCTAAGCGTACTAATGCCACCAATGCCGCCAGCAGTGTAGGTTTGCGAGTTATACATAAGGTCTTGATTATTGCTAGTAAGCCTAATAAAACTGCTAGGGGTTGGCGATACCTTTTCTGTCTCAATCTCAATCAAAACAATCGGCCGATAATCAGCGCGGCACATTGCCCGCATAGTTCCACTGTCTATTGTTCTTGGCATTATATTACCTCCTCGAACTCGATAGACGTGGCGTAAATCACGGGAGCAGACAAAGAAGCCTGATTGACTGGCGAAGTTAGACGAGCTGTAATTCTTGGGTTAGTTGTTATTACTGTCGAGTTATCAGCAGGGCTTTTCCTGATGGGCGGTTGAAATGGTATCGTAGCATTACCAGAACCGTCACTAGCTACACGAGCAGTGACGCGTTTTAATTCGCCGTTTATTTCGATGTAGTCTCCGATTTCTAGCAATATAGGCTGGTTAATATCCCAGCCATCAGTAACTATGCTAGAGCCAGTTTGACCGGCGCCATTAATTAAGCCAGAACCCAAAGCAGTACCTAACCCCTCGTGATCTGGCATCAAAACACGGAAGTCATCAATAGGCCCGCGCAAGCTCGTTAATTGAGCGATAAGCGTCCTAGCTTCGAGTCCTTGGCGATTAGACCAAGTAAAGGAGCCAATCCAACGCGAACCAGGAAGCTCTTTGTTGTTTTGATTCCCACTCAAATTACTTGTAAATGATTGCACATTAAACGCAACCCCAATCTGCGCCGCGTCTGGTTTTACTTCTATGTCTATTGTCATCGTCTAGCGCCCTTCAAACCTTGCATTACCATAGCTGTAATCTGCGGCCCCATAGCTGCAACTTCAGCCCTTACATTAGGACTAGCATTATTGCCTATCTGATTGACAATAGTAACAGATTCGCCGCCGCCTAGCTTATGATTAGGTGTTACAAAGCCGCCTTGGGAGCCCATTGTTATAACTTCTGGCCCCATTTCACCAACTAGAT
>Ga0193961_1000783_pt1 | contig 11847 bp, 12 predicted proteins | sample FB_4_MG_FD_140371 | JGI IMG/M metagenome (GOLD analysis project Ga0193961, IMG submission 140371) | Microbial mat bacterial communities from the Broadkill River, Lewes, Delaware, United States - FB_4_MG | ecosystem: Environmental > Aquatic > Freshwater > River > Microbial mats | place: USA...
CTTTTGTATTTTTTTCTCTATTTAATAAATTATATTTTTTGAAGTTATTTCTGATTTTTTAGTTGTTTTTTTAGTTCAATCAAATCTCTAATACTATCGTACATTGAATCATCAACATTTATATAACCTTTATTTTTAAGCCTTTTTAAGCCTTCTTGGTCATTAAATGAAATCAGTGCACCTTTGATTGCCATTTTTAAAGAATTAGGTAAGTCTTTTTTTACGGCTATTGGAGCTCCTGGGATTAACGCTGATTTCCAAATAATATTAAAATCATTTTCAGTCCAATGTTTACCAAGTCCTCTATTAAAATCTAAATTATTTGTAGATGCTGCATCAACTCTTCCTGCTTTAACAGAAAGTATTGAAGCTTCATGTCCTCCTGAATACAACACTTTTGAAAAATAATCAGTAGGTTTAATACCTTTTTGTGAAAACATAACTGATGGGACTAATGTTCCAGATGTAGATTGTGAAGATGTAAATGCCCATTTTTTATTTTTAATATCTTCTAGAGTTTTAAGACCACTTCCTTTTTTACTTATAATTGTCCCATAGTATCCAGGTAAACCAGACTCTGCATCTACTTCAACAACAAGTGCTTCAGCATTTGCTCTTTTTACAGCTTCCACATACGATTTTGGTCCTAAATATGCTAAATCAATATGATTATGTTGCATCCCTGTTATAACACCAGTATAATCACCTGCAAGCTGTAAATCTATTTTTATCCCTAACTGCTTTTCTAAATATGTAGTTAATGGTCCAAAATTTTCTTTCATAGAAGTAGATCCTGCAACTGGAATAACACCAAATCGTAATTTATCTGGCCATTTATCTTGAGCCATTAAAGTATTTGCTCCTAAAGTTAACGTAAGTGTAGTTATTGCTACAGTTTTTAATAATTTATTTTTCATCTATTTACCTTTGTAATATTATTTTTTTGCTACACTACTATCGTTTTTAGTAGTATAGATTTGTTCAACTAACTCGTCTGTTAGTTCGCTACTATTACCATCGAAGACTACTGTGCCATTATTAACGCCAATTATTCTGTCACAGTATTCTTTTGCATAATCTAAATGATGTAAATTTGCAATTACAGTCACTCCATATGTCTCATTTACTTTTTTTAATATTTGCATAACCTTTGTAGCACTTTTTGGATCTAATGCTGAAATAGGTTCATCTGCTAAAATCAATTTAGGATCAGCTGCTAAAGCTCGTGCAATTGCTACTCTTTGTCTCTGCCCACCTGAAAGCTCATCACATCTTTTTAATGAATATTTATCAATATCTACTATCTCCATAAACTCCTTTGCTTTTTTTAATTCTTTCTCTTTATAATATTTTATAATTGCTCTTGCCATTGGGATATCTTTTAACATGCCACTTATTACATTATCTAAAACGGATAACCTATCAACCAAATAATACCCTTGAAAAATAATTCCAACTTTTGTTCTTAAATTAGCTAAATCTTTTTTTTTGATTTTTCTCATATCAAAACCTAAAGCATCAAACTTTCCATCAAAAACTTTTATCCCACCAACAACAGACATTAATAGTGTTGATTTTCCTGCACCACTGGGTCCTATAATTCCTATAAATTCTCCTTTACTTATTTTTAAATCTATATTTTTTAGAATAACCTCTTTTTTATATCCTAAAGTTAATTTTTTCATATGTATCATCTGTTTGTCTCTCTTATAATTTTATTTTTATTTTCGCTAAATCAGCTCTAAATTTTGCATATCCACACTCTACTGAATTTCCAAATTGGTCTAGTGAAGATACAGTAGAGACTAATAATGGAAAACTCTCAGGAATCATCAATAATTCTGCTTCCTCTTTTGTAGGTAACATTGCTTCAAAAAAACAATCTTGTTTTGTAGCAATCACATCATACTTTTCCTTTAATACTTTGTATAAAGAAGTATTGTCTTCTATAGAATTTGCCAAATCCTTAAATCGTTTACCATCAAAAAAACTAGTGTATATAGCAAATGGAGTTGCATCTACATACTTGAGTATTTTTATCATTAATACATCTTCTCCATCATTTATTTGTAATTCTTGAGATATATCTTCATCTGCTTCAATTATTTTACACTCAAGTAATTTCGAAGATGGCTCAAATCCTATATCCAATATTTGAGTACTATAATTACTTTTTTTCGTCATACTATATGGAATTTTGATGTTTGCAACAAAGTTGCCTTTCCCTTTTTGTGAATAAATCAAACCTTTTTCTTTCAATTTTTGTAAGGCTTGACGCACTGTATGTCTATTGATATTATATAATCCAGCAAATTCATTTTCTGATGGTATTTTTTCTCCTGATGATAACTCTTTTGTTTTTATTTGATTTTTTATTACTTTATACAATTGATAGTACAACGCATCTGTTGAATTTTGATCTAACAAATTTTTCCTTTTTCTACTTGTCTATACAAGTTAATTTTGAAAGTATAAATAAGTTTGGTTACAGTTTGGTTACAGTAATTTTAGTGCGTATTTCATTTCGTAACTATTGTATTTTTAGATATTCGGCATATTTTTATAAGAGAAAGTATTTAACACAATTTCGCTATAATACCCGATACAAAACAAAAAGGTAAAAATGTGAAAAAAAAGATAGAACAAGCAAAACTACTACTTGATGCATTGCCTTATATCAAACAATTCAAAGATGAAGTTTTTGTTATAAAATACGGTGGTTCAGCACAAATCAATCCAGAATTAAAAGATAAATTCGCACAAGATATTGTGTTACTTTACATGGTAGGAATTAAACCAGTTATTGTACATGGTGGTGGAAATAAAATCAATTCAATACTTGATAAAATGCAAATCAAAAGTGAGTTTGTAGATGGTATGAGAGTAACTGATGAACAAGTTATGGAAGTAGTAGAGATGGTTCTAGCTGGAAATATCAATAAAGAGATTACTACTTTATTAAATGTTCATGGTGGTAAAGCTATTGGTATTACAGGTAAAGATGGTGATTTTTTAATTGCCTCTCCTAAAGATAATGGTAGATATGGACTAGTTGGTCAAATTGATACTGTTAATAATGAAGTTGTTGAAAATCTTTTAAATGAAAAGTTTATTCCTGTAGTGGCTCCAATTGCATCTGGAAATGCTGTTAATCATCCAGGATTTAATATCAATGCAGACCTAGCAGCAAGTAAAATTGCAGCTTCGTTAAAAGCTAGAAAAGTTATATTTATGACAGATATAGCTGGAGTGATGGATAAAGAAAAAAATCTTTTAACAACTCTAACTGAAGATGAAATCAAAGCTTATAAAAAAGATGAAACAATTACTGGTGGTATGATTCCTAAAGTTGATGCTTGTTTAGAAGCTATCCATGGTGGTGTTGAAAAAGCACATATTATTGATGGAAGAATACAGCACTCATTATTATTAGAAGTATTTACAAGTGAAGGTATCGGTACAGTAATCAAAAAATAAAAAAGGACTTATTTATGAAATATCCACAGTTTACGCAAGAACACAAGTCGTTAATGTCAAAGTATCTTACAAAAGAGCTATTTGAAGAGTTACAAGATAAAAAAACGCAAAATGGTTTTACTATCTTTAATATCATCAATTCTGGAGTTAAAAATCCAGATAGTGGTATAGGTGCTTATGCTGGGGATAAAGAGTCTTATACAACATTTGGATCATTTTTTGACCCAATAATTCAAGAGTATCATGGATTTTCAAAAGATGATATGCATAAAACAAATCTCAACCCAGATGACTTAAATGCTCCTAATCCAGATCCAGAAAATCAATATATCATCTCAACAAGAATTAGAGTAGGTAGAAATTTAGATGAGTTTCCTTTAGGACCTGCTATTTCAAATGAACAAAGAGAACAAATCCAAACAAAAGTAACAGATGCTCTGAACTCTTTAGATGGTGATTTAGAAGGTCATTATTTTTCACTTGACTCGTTAAGCAATACAGATAGAGATACTTTAATAAAAGATCACTTCTTATTTAAAGAGGGAGATAGATTTTTAGAAACTGCTGGATTAAATAGAAACTGGCCTAAAAATAGAGGGATATTTCATAACATAGACAAGACATTTCTAGTTTGGGTAAATGAAGAGGATCAACTCAGAATCATCTCGATGCAAAAAGGTGGCGATATAAAAGAGGTATTTACAAGACTTATTACTGCTGTTTCAAAACTAGAAAATACTCTGAAGTTTTCTTTTTCTGAACATCTGGGGTACATCACATCTTGTCCTACAAACTTAGGAACAGCAATGAGAGCTAGTGTTCATATCAAACTTCCAAAGTTAGCAAAAGATATGGTTAAATATAAAGAGATAACTGATAAATATTTTTTACAAATCAGAGGTACTGACGGTGAACATTCAGAAAGTTCTGGTGGAGTTTATGATATTTCAAATAAAAGAAGACTTGGAGTTACTGAAGTTCAATGTGTTCAAGATATGTATGATGGAATCGTTGAACTTATAAAAGTAGAAAAATCTCTATCGTAAAACTCCGTTAATACTATGGTAAATATAAAAAGGTTATATAATGCAATACGAATATAAAGGCAATATGTATATAGTGATAAACACTAATGCAAAAGTAAAAGAAAATGGAATATGGGTTGATGCTATTATATACACAAACGAAAGTGGTATAAGTTTTACTAGAACAAAAGAAGAGTTTGAAAATAAATTTAAAAAGACAAAATAAATCAATCAATAATTTTGGTTATGTTTTTTTACACTCACACCAAAACTCATTAACACTTAATTAACACCTTAAAGATAAAATTCAAAAATTAAATTTTATCTTTAAGGAAAAATATGAAAATCCATCATTCCCTCGTAGCAATCCTTGCTATTTCTTCACTACAAGCCCAAAATGTAAACCTAGATACTTTAAGTGTAACTGCTACTAAAATTGCAACAAGTACAAAAGAGATCTCACAATCAATCTCAGTAGTAGATGAAAAAACAATCGAAGACAAGAATATACTCAATATAAATGAAGCTATTGAAAATATACCAGGAGTACAATCAGAGTCATCAAGTAATAGTCCAAGTCCAAGACTTATCATCAGAGGAGCTGGACTTAAAGCTCGTTATGGAGTAAGAGAAATTATGGTGATGAAAGATGGAGTTCCATATACTGATCCTGATTCTTTCACAAGATTTGATTATATTGATATGCAAGATGTGAAAAGTGTAGAGGTTCAAAAGGGACCAGGAAGTATTAATGCATCAAATGCTACAGGTGGTGTAATTCAACTAGTAACAAAATCTGTTTTTGATGAAGATAAAAATAGAATCAAACTTGGTGTTGGTAATGATGGTCAAAAAAACATCAATCTAAAAGTACGAGATGCAATTAATGATAATAATTTTATCTCTGCAACTTTTAGTAAGCGAGAGATAGATAATAAGTGGAGAGATAATAATGAGTTTGATTCTACTCAATTAAGTATCAAACATGGATATTTATTTAAAGATGAAGCTACACTTGAGAGTGAAATAGCTTATACCCAATCAAACTCAAACTTACCTACATCTATGACTCAAAGTGAATTTAATATATTCAAAAATACAGGTAAACAACACAACACTTCAAACTTATGGCAACATAGTGCTAGAGATTCTAAAATATTATCTTTTAACACTAAATATGAAAAAGAAGTAGGAAACATAACTTACAAACCAAGATTTTATATGAATAGTTGGGAACATTTTCATCCAGTAACTGGAATGATAAATGATAGTGATGATAACAAAGTATTTGGTACAGATTTAGAAGCGAATTATAAACACAATCTATTTAATAATGATGCAATGTTAGTAGGTGGATTAACTTGGAAAATTGATAGAACAAAAGATGCAAAAAAATATCAATATGCTGATTTGACGACATCAGGAACTACCTCAAACAATAAAGGAAGTTTAGCAAATACAGAAGATAGTAAAACAACTTTATATGGGGCTTATATCATGGAGAGTTTTTCTCCAAGTAAAGATGTAACAATAGACATTAGTGCAAGAGCTGATAAATTATCTTTTGATATAAAAGGAAATGAAATCACACAATATAATTGGGCAAATCCTGGTACATATAAAGCTGGTGATGGAAGCTATTCAGTAGATAAAAGTTATACCCTACTTTCATCAAAAATAGGTACTACATATAAAATATCACCGTCTACAAATACTTATATCTCAATTGCTCGTGCAAATCAAGCTCCAACAGGAAGTGAAATAGAAAGTGCACAAGAAGACGATATTGATTTAGATAAAACTACAAGCCAAAATTATGAGATCGGTCTAAAAACAAGAACAAATACTTTATCTTATGATATTGCACTTTATCAAAATGATGTAAAAGATGAAATTATTCAAATTAAAAATGATGCAAACAATATTGTATATGATAATGCTGGAAATACACAAAAACGAGGTTTTGAATTTAATGGTTCGTATAATATAAATGAAAATATGCAATTTGGTGCTAGTTATGCATACAGTAATTTTAAATACAAAGAATTTTCAGAATCTGAAGTTACATCATATTTCCCTACAAAAACTGTAGTTACTCATAATAGAGCAGGAAATTATTTACCATATATACCTAAAAATCAATACTCTCTTTATGCTTCATTTAAAATTCTAAATGGTTTTAAGAGTAGAATCACTACAAAATCTTGGGGTAGTTACTATATGGATAGTGCAAATACTCAAAAATATGAAGGTTATAAATTTGTAACTGATTTAATGATTGGTTATGAGAAAAAAGAACACTCGATTCAATTAAACATCAAAAATATCACAGATAAGTATTATGCAATGCAAGCTGATAAATCTCTTGATGGAGAAGTTTCATATAAAGCTGCAGCTCCTAGAAGTACAATGCTTACTTACTCATACAAATTCTAGGAAAATAAAATGGTTAAATTTAAAGAAAATAGAGATAGAAATGATATATATGGTATGCCAATTCTTGGCACCATTTTTAAAAATAAAAAATTTATAAGACTTATACAGATTATAACTTTAGGGCTTTTTATTTATGGAGTATATATGGGATTTGTTGAACCAACAAAGGAAAATACTTTTACTCGATACCTATTTTGGGGACTTTTTTGGTCATTATTTATAGTTGTTTCCCTCACAACTTTTGGAAGAATATTTTGTGGAATTTGCCCTCATGGATTTTTAGGAAAATATATCACTAAATTTGGACTAAAAAAAGAGATGCCAAACTTCTTAAAAAATAGATTTATAGGTATTTTTCTTTTATTTTTTGGTTGGTGGGCTGTGTATTATGCAGCGCCTGGATTTTGGAAAGTTCCACTTGCTACTGCTTGGCTTTTTGCATCTCTTACGCTCTTAGCTTTTATTATGTATTATTTATATAAAGATATGAGTTACTGTAAATACATCTGTCCTATTGGTACCCTACTTAAATCCTATAGTAAAATTTCACCAACTTTTTTAAATACATATAAAGAGGACTGTAACTCTTGCAGAACATTCGAATGTGCTACTGCTTGTCCTTATAACCTCAAACCGTTTACCTTTAATAAAAAAAATTCTATGGAAGATTGTACTTTATGTATGGATTGTAGTAGTGCTTGTGATTCTGTTGCTTTTAGTATAATTCCACCTTCACAAACACTTTTTAAAAAATCTAAAGTCCAAAAAGCAGAAGTATGGTCATTTATACTTATTACTGCTGCTATTAGCATCACGATGGGATTTCATCATGGATTAGGAAGAACTGCTATTGTTGATGATTTTATATGGTCAAAAACAGCTGTATTTGCGCAACAATATATAAACTTTGGGACACTTGATGCTGTAGGAATATTTGCTTTCACTTATGCAGTATTATTTTCTATCATAATTGTTATCACAGGTATGTTTATTGCAAGCAAATTTTTAAATAATACTTTTGAGAAAACATTATATACTTTAGGATATGCATTTGTACCTTTATTTGTAATTGGTGGATTAGCCCATCTTATTAGTTCGTTTACAACACATCATTATGCTGATATAGTAAATGGTTTTATATATGGATTTAATCTAAATATTCAAAATGTAGATAATCTTGCAAGCAGACGAGATAGTTGGCTAATATTTTTAAAAGTGATTCCATACATAGCCGTACTTTGGGGTTATATTATTTTAGCTAATCGACTAAAACAATTTGAAGCTACTAAAATACGAAAGATATTTGCATTTATATTTGCTTCTTCACTAGTGAGTTTTTACCTGAGTTTGCAAATATATACAGCGTATGTCTTTAAAACTTATGGGGCAAAAAAAAGTAGTTATTCACATCATAAAACTTCTCAAAGTCACATAAAAACTATGAAACACTAACTCAAAGTCAAGTAATATTATCAAATAATGTTACTTGATTTCTTCCATTGTTCTTTGAATGATAAAGTGCTTTATCTGCGTTGTCATAAAGATTATTAATATTTACAGTATTATCAGCTTTTTGTGTGCAAACACCTATGGAAATAGTAACAAATTGTTCTTGATTTTGTTTATGTTCTATTTTTAAATCAAGAATCGCTAAGCGCAAAATTTTTGCCATCTCATAAGCATTATTTTCATCTATACTTGTATTTATGATAAGAAACTCTTCCCCTCCAACACGATATGCACAATCGCTTGTCCGCTTGAAATTTTTTTGCATTGTGTCTGCAATCTCTTTTAAGACATCATCACCTTTTAGATGTCCATAAAAATCATTATACTTTTTAAATTTGTCCACATCTAATAATATAAACGATATATAACCACTATATCGAATACAATTATTTAACTGTATAGGTGCATTATTTAAATAGTGTCTTTTATTATATAAATTTGTCAAAGCATCAGTAATCGAAACTTTTTGTACCTGAAGATATAAGTCATTTATTTCATTTTCTTTTTTTTGTAAAAATTTGAAATAATATACTATCATTAATACAAAAAGTACAAAAATTATAAGTGAAACTTTTATTAATAATTCACATAAAAAAGCATAGTCTTGGCTAACTTCAATAAGAATATGTATACTTCCAACCTTTTTTTTATTTATATCAAAAAATGGACTTGTATGGATAAAATACCTCTGAGTTTGATTCTCCACATATTCATGTTCATGATCTTTTTGAGGAGTTACTTCATCAAGATGTATCTGAAGACTTTTATCTATTATCTCAATAGTAGAGTCTATAATATAATGAAATTCCATCAATTCATAATGTCTATTTCGATTATTATTTTTCCATTTTTCAAAATTATCTGCAGAAATTAATTCTTTATTAATAGTAAACACAATATCTACATTTACAGATTTTGATAATTTTGGAGTCAATTTATCAATCTCTTTTCCCAACTCTAGAAAACCGATCAATTCACCTTCAACAAACCAAGGTAAAACCACTCTAAGTGTAAGATTATGAGCTATCCCAAACTCTACACCACTACTCATTTGTAGTGATTCTAAAGATTTTGATAAAGTAACTCTATCTATAAAATCAGAATGTTTCTTTGGATTATGAACTCTAAGAAAATTTTGTTTATTAATTTTATGAATATAAAAATGAGTTATATCATATCGTTTATTATATGATTCGTATGTATTTACAAGATAGGTATATAAAGATTCTCTATCATTATTTTTATAATAATTTATAGTTTTTTGATCTTTCTCTAATTGTTCTATTAGACCTAACATCAATTGAGTATCTTGTTCCATAATATTTGATAATGAGGAGGAAACAATACTGAAAGTATCATGTGCTTTGTTTGAGATATTTTTTTCTAAAAGATAAAAATTTGAAAAGATAGAAACAACTGCAATTAAAAATAATCCAAAAAATAATGGCAATATAATTTTAAATACAATACTAATCTGATTCATCATTATCCCTTCAACTAATACTATAATATTAGCATAATATATATAAAATCTTGGATTTTCACTCTACTTCCTATTCATTTAACACTTAATTAACACCTTATTAATATAATAAAATAATTTTTGGAATAAAGGTTTAATATGAATATTGAATTATTAAAAGATATTGTTGATTATGGAGTTATAGGTCTCTTAATTTTCATGAGTTTTTTATCATTATGGTTCTATATAGAAAGACTCATGTTTTTTAAAAATATCAACTTATCAAACTATAAAGAAAAACAACATCTAGAAATTGAGATCACAAATCATATATCAATCATCTCATCTAATGGTTCAAATGCACCATATATAGGACTTCTTGGTACTGTATTTGGAATAATTATTACTTTTTATACTATGGGGTTAAGCTCAGACATTGATGTTAAAATAATTATGAGTTCATTAGCACTTGCGTTAAAAGCTACAGCTATGGGACTTATTGTAGCCATTCCGTCTATGTTTTTTTATAATCATTTAGCACGAAAAATAGAAGTAGTAATAGCACTTTGGGAAGTGGAGCAAAAGACTAAAAATGCAGATTAAAAAATTCGATTCTATAAATGTTGTACCATTTATAGATATTATGCTTGTTCTTCTTGTCATAGTTCTTACAACTGCTACTTTTGTAGCTAAAGGAGTGATTCCTTTAGATTTAAGCACTGCTAAAAGTTCAAATAAAATTACTAAAAAAGATATACTGACTATTTCTATAAAAGAAAATAATGATATTTTTTTTAACAAAACACAAGTATCAAAAGAGCAAATTATTTCAAATCTTTTAAAGTATAAAACAAATACTTCTATCAAAATCTCTTGTGATAAAAATCTGAAGTTTCAAGACTTTGTTTATATCATCGATATATTAAAACAAAAAAACTATACAAATTTAGCAATAGTAACAAAGTATGAATAGATATACCAAATCATTTTTTATCACTTTTATTGTATATATAATTATATTTGTCGGATTTTTATATCCCTTTGAAGATGATAAACAACTTAAATCTACTCAAAAGAAAAGTGAACAAATAGTAAAATTTACGATTATTCAAGAACCTATTGTTATAGAAGAAAAAAAAGAAATTATTGTCAAAAAACATGAGATTAAAAAAATAGAAAGAATTATTCCAAAACAAACAATCACTAAAAAACTCAAACCAAAAGTTATAGAAAAAAAGAAAAAAATCATTCAACCAAAACAAATCTTGGTAAAACAACAAATTAAACAAAATAAATCTACACAAAAAGATACTAAAATTCATCAAGATACACTTAAAAAAAGAAAAGAAAATCAAAATAAATATTACACACAAATAAAAGAAACAATTAATAAAAATAAATCATATCCCAAAATGGCTATAAAAAGAGGCATTGAAGGGATTGTCAAAATTCAATTTGAGATATCTAAAGATGGGAAGTTGTTATCTTTTAATATTATTGAAGGGAAAAGAGTATTTAAAAAATCAATCTCTCAAGCTGTAAAAAATAGCTTTCCGCTTACTCCTCCACAGAATACATTAGTATCAAATACTTCTCTTTCTCTTACTATTGATTATAGATTGTATTAGTTAAAGTATACTTACTATAATACAACAGAATGACAATCATTAACGATTTATTAAATTATCCGCTTCATTACTAAGTTTCTTTTTATATAAGAAAGAGCTTTCTCGTTCACTTAATGTTGAGGACTTAAGTGTCTCTTCTTTTTGTTTTTCTTTTTTTATATTACTTTGAACTTTCGTTTCTGGTTTTTTCTCTTTTTTAACGATATTTTCTTTTTTTTCTTTTTTAAATAAAGAGCTGATAAGATAAGTAGATAATCCGATATTAAAAAATATAATAACCCATTTAATAGGCAATAAAATATCTAAATAC
>Ga0193961_1000786_pt1 | contig 11817 bp, 9 predicted proteins | sample FB_4_MG_FD_140371 | JGI IMG/M metagenome (GOLD analysis project Ga0193961, IMG submission 140371) | Microbial mat bacterial communities from the Broadkill River, Lewes, Delaware, United States - FB_4_MG | ecosystem: Environmental > Aquatic > Freshwater > River > Microbial mats | place: USA...
AGCGAATGAAGCTGCAGAAAGAGAATTAAATGAGGAAACAGGAGCAATTGAATTTGATTTATTTAGCATATGTGACTATGGAGTTAATAGAAATGGCAATATTACCTATGGAAGACTTTACTATGCTGAAGTATCAAAGTTAGAAGAATTAAAGCATGAGATAGAAGAAATATATATAAAGAAAATGTATCCAAAGGACACTACATATCCAACAATTCAGCCTTTACTTTATAGAGAGGTTTTAATGCGTTCTTGGATAAGAATAAATGACTGGAGAGGGATGAAAATTAGATGAAAATAGCGATATGTATTTTAGAAATTCAAGATTGTATTGAATTAAACTTTAAAAGTATAAAGCATCATGTTGAGAGAATTTGTTTAAAAAAAGAAGTAGAGTTAATAGTATTTTCACAAGGAATTTTAAATGGATTATATAATTGTGAAAGTTTAAATTATGATGAAAAAAATGATAACGATATTAGAGATGAATTTATTAATAAAATAGCAGAATTATCTAAAAAATACAAAGTTTGTATTTCGTTTGGATTTACAAAAGATGATAAAAAGAATTCTAATTCATATGTATTATTTAACTCTACAGGAGAGGTTTTGTTAAATCAATCGGAGGGAGTTATAAATGAAAATTTAAATAAATTTGGAATTGCTATAGGAAATGATTTATTTAATAAAGAATATTGCGACAATCTAATAGAAAATAAGGTTAAGTATATTATTCATCCATTTGCCAAAAAGGAAACAAAATTTATTTCGTGGGAAGAAGCATTAATGCTATACTGCGAAAGGGCAAAGGAAATTGGTATATCTATTATTGGAGCAGGATATATAGATGATGATTATATAGGAAGTGGATTCTATGTAGATTATAAACAAGGTCTTAAGGCATATTTAGAGAGAGATCATATTGGAATTTTATTTGTAGATACAAATAAAGAATTACCTTGTAAAGACAATTCTTGTAATAGTAATTGTAAAAAGGGTTGTTTAAATGCGTAGATGGCTATTAGTTTTAAGTTTGATTCTATTATTAGCAGGATGTGAAAAAAAAGACTTAAATTTAAAAGAATCTAATCTTAAACCAAATAATATAAAGAAAAATATTCCTAAATTACCTAAAGAGAAAGAACCTGAAAATATGATAGAGGAAATAAAATTGTTAAATATATCAGAGGATATACTAGATAAAAATAGAGAAAGATTCTCTAAGGTTACTAATCTTCTTAAATCAGATGCCAAAAAAGGTTTGCCAGGAGCCGTTTTATTAGTGGCTCAAAAAGGAGATGTTATTTATTATGATGCTTTTGGAGATAGAGTTTCTTTTGATTTAAAAGAAGAACTTGATATTAAATTAAAAATGAATAAAGAGACTATTTTTGACTTAGCATCTTTGACTAAATCGTTTGGTGCTACTTTGGCTATTATGGATTTAGAAAAAAAGAATTTATTAAATTCAAAGGATAGAGTTTCTAAATATTTGAATTCATTTAATACAAATGATAAAAAAGATATAACAATAGAGAATTTATTAACTCATACAAGTGGACTTAGAGCTTCATTCCCTTTTTATAAACAAAATAAAGAGGGGGTAGATACTTATTATAGTATTGATAGTGAAAATACATTAAAACAAATTGGAAAACTTAATTTAAAATATAAAATTGGAGAGGACACAATATATAGTGATTTAGGTTTTATATCTATAGGGAAAATAGTTGAAAAGGTTTCAAAATTAACATTAGATGAGTACTTAGAAAAAAATTGTTATAAAGAGCTAAATCTTAAAAATACAATTTATAATCCGCTATTAAAGGGATTTGATAAGTCAAATTTTGCGGCAACAGAAAGAATGGGAAATACTAGAGATGGAAAATATCTTTGGGATGGAGTTAGAAAACATACATTAATTGGAGAAGCGCATGATGAATTATGTTTTTATAGTATGAATGGAGTTTCAGGACATGCAGGACTTTTTTCAAATGCATTAGAAATTGCTAAAATTAGCGAGATGCTTTTGCAAAATTACAAGGGTAAAGATATATTTTTAAATAATGAGACAGTAAAAAAATATACTAAGAAAAGCATTCTTTGCAGTAGATATACATTGGGATTTGATTATGCAAAAGATAAAAGAAATATTTATAGATATGGGAAATATGTTAGTGATAAAGCTTTTGGGAAAACGGGTTGGACTGGAACTATGGCATTAATAGATCCAGAATATGATTTGGTGATTGTTCTGCTAACTAATAAAAGACATAGCCCATGTGAAGGTGAAAAATTTGAAGGCGCACAATTAGATACAGGAAAATATTATAAGGTGTCAGAAATGATATATAAAGCAGTATTAGGAGATGATTAGAATGAATTCAATTGACAAATTGGCGCTATTATTTTTTCTATTTGCGTTTTTAGGTTGGGTATTAGAAGTAATTTATGCATATTTTAGACATAAAAAATTTGTAAATAGAGGTTTTTTAAAAGGTCCATTGTGCCCAGTTTATGGAATTGGCATGACAGGTATGGTGGTTTTATCTAATTTAATCAATCAAAAAATAATTACAAATAATTTAATTATCAAAGTTTTTTTGATTTTTATTGCAACTTTTTTATTTACTTCTATTTTGGAGTATATTACTGGATTCTTATTAGAGCTATTTTTTCATCAAAAATGGTGGGATTATAGTGAAGAAAAGTTTAATTTAAAAGGAAGAGTGTGTCTTAAATTTTCGGTTTATTGGGGTATTTTAGGATTATTTATTATTGAATTTATTTCAATAATTCCAGAAAATTTAATTAAGTTGACTCAAAGACAGATAGATTTTACTTTATTAATTTTAATTCCAATATTTATTATAGATATTGTTACAAGTATTGATTTGGCATTAAAATTAGAAAAAATACTTAAAGAAATAAATGAAGTTTCAGAAAAAGCAAAAGATAAATTAGAAGAAAATGCTATGGAAGCTTTTGAAAATGTTAAATTAAGAGCTGAAGAAAAAACACTTATTATGACTGAGATGATGGAAAAATTTAAAAATAATCAAATATTAAGGGCAGAAAACTTAGAAAACAGATTTAAATTAAATAGAAATGAAGCCAATTTAATTATTGAAGAATTTAAAATAAAAATAAAAGCATGGGATTTTAAAAATGAAAAGAATTTATTTAAAGAGAAATATATTTTATCTATAAATTCAAAAAAATATAAAAGATGGTTAATTGCATTCCCTAAAATGAAATCAAGAAAATATAATGAAGGTTTAAAAGAATTAAAAAAATGGCTTAAAACTTGGAATTAAAGAGCTGAAATAACAGTAAATATACCAGTTATAATTACAATTGAATAAGTTATTTTTTGAAAATGCTTTTCACCTAATTTTTTAAATATAAAATGGCCTAATTGAAGTCCAATAAATGCTATAAAAAGACCTTTAAAGGAATCTAATACCATTGGTTTTGTAAAAAGATTTGCTTTAATATATGAAGGAAGAGCTAAAATTCCAACAAGCATAAAATAACTTATTAAATTTGATTTATAAGTTTCCTTATCTAAATCAAAATTGCTAAGCAATATTACAACAGGGGGGCCACCGATAGATGCGGCTCCTTTTAATATTCCGCTAAGAGCTCCACCTATTATGCACTGAAAAGTTAAAGATTTACCCTTTATTCTAAAACCCTTTGCTAAGAAAAATGCAGCTAATATTATTAAAAATCCCACACATAATTTTAAGATATTATTTGGTACCTTTAATAAAAAAATCATGCCGATAGGAACAAAAATCAATCCAGAAATAAGTAGAGGAAGTACTATTTTTGACGATGGCTTCTTTTTTAATTGAAAAAGCTGAAAAACATTTAGATAAGTGCCTATTAAAGTTAAAAAAGGAACTGTGTAGGTAAGAGGAAAACTAATGCTTATTAAGGGAAGTGCAATTAAATTAAAGCCAAATCCGCTTAGTCCTTGTATAAATGCTGCAATAAATAAAAATAAATAAATCATATGTCCTCCGATATAAAATAGGAAAATGGTTAAATTCTTGATATAATATATTACAGTATTTATTTTAACATATTGTTTTTAGAAAAGAAATTTACATAATAAAGTATTCGTTGATTTATGGATGTTGGAGGTGCAGTATGAATATTAAAAAAGTATCACTTTTAGAAGGAGCTAAAAATGCAAGAGGACATGTAGTAATTATAGATGTTTTTAGAGCATTTTCTGTAGCATGCTACGTAGCGGATAAAAAGCCAAAGCAAATTGTTTCTACATCGTCATTAGAAAGTGCGTATAAATTAAAAAATCAAAATAAAAATGCAATTCTTATAGGTGAAAGAGGAGGCAAGAAAATTGAAAATGCGTCTTATGGAAATTCTCCTACAGAAATTATGGATGCGGATTTAAAAGATAAAATAATTATTCATACTACTAGTGCAGGAACTCAAGGATTAATTAATGCAGAAAAAGGATTATTTGTTTATTCAGGAAGTTTTTTAAATGCAAAGGCAATTGCAGATTATTTAAAATTTAAAAAAGTTCAGGAAGTAACATTAGTTGCTATGGGAGAAGCTGGAGTAAAGAAGACAGATGAAGATGAACTTTGCGCGGAATATATAGAGTCACTTTTAAAAGATGAACCTGTATATAATGCAAGTATAGTGGAAAGACTTAAAAAAACAAGTAGCGCAAGATTTTTTAAAGAAGAAAACCAAAGTTTTTCTCCAAAATCTGATTTTGATTTATGTCTTAAATTTAATAGTTTTGATTTTATTTTAAAAGCACATAGAATTCAAGATGATATGGTATTGCTTGAGAAACTTGATAGAGAAGCGTGGTGAAGACTTGATTAATGAAAATAATAGAAGTAGATTTTATTATGATTCTATAATTGAATTAATGCCTAAATTAATAAATGATTTTAAAGATAAGTGGTGGGAAACAGAAGACGAAACTTATGTATTTATAAAAAATTATTCATTAAAGGAACAAAGAGAAAAGGAAAAACAAATTAAATTATTTTTTGAGCAAATAACGGATCATTTTTTAAATTATCCATATGATCTTGAAGCTCAAAATATTTGGAATATTGAGTTTGCAATTATATTGGAAAATGGGATTTCTATTTTTGAGTGTTTGGGTTTAGATAGAATTATAAATTTGTTAGATAACGATTTTCTAATGTCTACAAAACGATTTATTAGAAGGGCTAAAAAATTTGATGAATCAATTGATAATGAAGCAATATTTCAAGCGCTTAGAAATGTCTGGATTGTTAATATAATTCAAAAAATAGGGAAACAAAAAGTTGCTACAACGCCGTCGGTATATGGATATAGCATGCTTTATCCAGTAACTGATAATTTTTTAGATGATGATGATATAGATAAAATTTATAAAAAACAAATAATGAATAGATTTAAAGAAAGATTAGAAGGTAATAAATTAGAGGCAAGTGATTTATATGAAGAAAAGGTATTTGAACTTGTAGGTTCAATAGAAGTTGAGTATAAAAGGGATATTTATAAGAATTTATATGAAAGTTTATATGCTATAAATAATGGACAAGTAAAGAGTTTACTTCAGCAAAAAGGTGATTTTGGACCGTATAGAAAAGATATTTTAGGAATATCCTTTGAAAAGGGAGGTTCATCAGTACTTGCAGATGCATATTTAGCGTTAGGTGAGCTTCACTACGATGAAATATTATTCTATTTTGGTTATGGGATAATACTTCAACTAGCTGATGACTTACAGGATGTTACGGAGGATTTAAATAATAAACATATGAGTATTATGTCAATGCAAGCAGGACTTTATTCACTTGATAAGACTGTAAATCAATTAATAAACTTTACTCAAAATACATTAGATGAGGCTAAAACATTTGAAACTGAGGATCAAATTGAAATAAAAAATATAATATTTCAAAGTATTCAAAATTTAATATTATTTTCAGCAATAAATAGCATAGAATACTTTTCTAAAGAGTATAAGGAAAAATTATTAAAAAGTATACCATTTAGAAAAAGCTTTATTGATAAATTAGCAAAAAAATGGGACAAGAAAAAAGTATTAATTAATGATAGATTCGAGGGCCTGCCAGTATTAGATATAATATTTGAAGCTTTAGAAGTATTTATAGAAAAGAAAAAGAAAAATAATTTATAAAAACTAACTTTTAGAGTTAGTTTTTTTAGTTAAATTAGTTTTATCATATAACAAAGAATAAGTTTCAGAAGTAACTTCGTACATACCATCTAAAGTATAAAAATAGACAACAAACTCATTTGGATATCTATTATAGTGAATTATTATAGGACTTGTCTTAGAAGCTCCCTTAAATTCCGATTGAATTACTGGCAGTTCATCCATATATTTTAATTTTTTTTCATTAGAAAGAGTTATTTTTGTAGTTGGATCTGAAGAAATGTTAGAATTTGCAATTTTATTATCTAAAAGTAATTCAATTTTTGCTGCAGAAATTATTGCTCTAGATGTTTCTATATCTGCATCTAATTTTGCTTTTTTCTTTACTTCCAAAAATTTTGGGATAGCTATAGCTGAAATAATACCTAAAATTGCAATTACTAATAGTAATTCAATAATAGTAAAACCCTTTTTTGTTTTCATAATAAAATCCTCCTCTTAATAAAAATATAACATATATAATCAAACAATAAAGTTAAATATTTGAAATAAAAAGCAATGAGTCAGAATTAATAATCATTATTAAAAAATAAACAGAAAATTCTAAAAATAGGCTATTTTAAGCCAAATAGGGCTTGGTTTTCCTAAAATTTTGGATTTAAAATATTAAAAAAATATTAATTTATAAAAAAGTATTGACCAATGGTCATAAAAGGTGTAAAATCTCTATTGGTAAATGACCAAAGGTCAGTGAGGGATGATATGAGTTTTCAAAACAAAAAACAAGAGAATCAAAAAAGATTTGATTTAATGAAGGCAGCTATGGAATGTTTTAGTCATAAAGGAGTTAATGCTACTGCAATTAGCGAAATTGTTAAGCGTGCAGGAGTTGGCAAAGGAACGTTTTATCTTTATTTTCACGATAAATACGACATTGCAGAACAGCTAACACTTAAAATTAGTCAAGATCTTATTAGAAATGCGGTTGCAAACGTATCAGATAAGATTTTTGATAATTTAGGAGATTTAAGCGTTGGAATTACTGAACAAATCTTAAATCAACTTGAAGAAAATCCAAGACTATTAAAGATATTAAATAAAAATCTTTCATTAGGTCTTTATAGGAAAATGAGTGATATGCAAGGTGTTTTTGTAGAGATTGAACATGTGATTGAAGCATTTGTTACTAAAGCAATGGAAGAGGAAAACTACGAAAGGGATGATGCAAGAAGACTTTTGTGGATGCTAACAGAATGGATTGGATCTATTGCATATACTGCAATAATTGAAGGCGATTTAAAGACTATGAATTCTTTAAAGCCAAGTTTGTATTTGGGAATTAGAAGACTTATTGACAATCATTATATTGTTTAAAAAGGACAGAAAGAAGGGACGCTATGATTTATTTTGGAAGATTTATTGCAAAACATCGTAAATGGGTTTTAGCAATAGCAATTCTATTGTGTATACCAGCTTTATATGGTTATTTAAATACACCAATTAATTATGATTTACTAGAGTATTTGCCAGATGAATTTGATTCGGTAAAAGGACAAAATTTATTAAATGATACTTTTTCATCGGGCTCGCTTGCATTTTTAATGATGGATAATGCAACTGATAATGAAGCAGCAAAATTTAAAGAAGAAATTGAAAGTATTGATGGAGTAAAAGCGGTATTGTGGAGAGATGATTTATTTGATATCACAATGCCTAAAGAATTTTTACCAGAAGAAATACAGGATGTTTTTTATAGTGATAAATCAACAATGATGGCTATAAGTTTTAAAGAAGCTTCAGCTGCAGATAATACACAGGAAGCCTTAACAGAAATAAAAAATATAATGGATGAAAGAACTTATTTAAGTGGTATGGCAGCACTACTTAAAGATACAAAAGATTTAGCAGATAGACAAACGCCTTTTTATGTAGGTTTAGCAGTATTATTAGCAGTTATTGTACTTGCATTAACAATGGAATCTACACTTATTCCTATTATATTCTTATTAGGAATTGGAATGGCTATATTATACAACATGGGAACGAATATGTTTTTAGGTCATATTTCATATGTAACTAATTCACTTGCGGCTGTTTTACAATTGGGAGTTACAATGGATTATTCAATTTTCTTACTTCATAGATTTGATGAAGAAAGATTAAAGTATGAAGATCAATCAGAGGCAATGGCGCAAGCAATATCTAAAACATTTGCATCTGTGGCAGGTAGTTCACTTACAACAATTGCAGGTTTCTTAGCGTTAGGATTTATGAAATTTGGAATTGGTAAAGATATTGGATTGGTAATGGCAAAAGGGGTTTTATTTGGAATTATAACAACATTAACAATTTTACCAGCTATGATATTAATAATGGAAAAACCGCTTTATAGATTTAGACATAAAACATTATTACCAACATTTGAAGGAAGTTCTAAGAGAATTGTTAAAAGAAGAAATTTATTTTTAATATTATTTTTAATATTAATTATACCAGCAGTATTAGGAAATGATTTAACAGAAGTTTATTACAATATAGATTCATCTTTGCCTAGAACAATGGATTCAGTAAAAGGGTTAGATAAGTTAAAAGATGAATACAATATGACAAGCACTCATATTATTATGATTTCAGATACTGTATCACCAGAAGATACAAGGGTTTTAATAAATGATTTAAAAGCACTTCCAGGTATAGAAAAAGTAATAGGATTAGATGCATTATTAGGAAGTAGAATTCCAAGAGATATGATTCCTGAAGATTTAATTAGTAAGGTTCAAAAAGGCGGCTATAAAATGATAGTTGCAAACTCAAGTTATAGTGCAGCAAGCGATGAACTAAAAGCACAATTAGCTGAAATGGATGAAATTCTTAAGGCAGTTGATGAAAATGCACTAGTTGCAGGAGAGGGTGCATTAACAAATGATTTAATTGAAATATGTGACATTGATTTTAAAAATGTTAGTATTGCATCAATAGTAGCAATTGCAGCAATAGTATTATTAATATTTATGTCTGTAAGCATACCAATTTTATTAGTTGGGGCAATAGAAATTGCAATTTTGATAAATATGGCGATTCCATTTTATATGGGATCAACAATTCCGTTTATTGCAACTATAGTAATAGGAACTGTTCAGCTTGGAACTACAGTAGATTATGCAATTTTACTTACAACTAGATTTAGAGAAGAAATAAGAAATGGTCATGAAAGACATTTAGCAATGCAAACAACTCTAAAAGGGACTATGCGTTCAATTGTAACAAGCGCATTAACATTCTTTGCAGCTACAATTGGGGTGTATTTTATTTCAGATATTGCAATGATCAAAACTCTTACATTAATGATTGCAAGGGGAGCCTTAATTAGTATGCTAATAATAGTATGTATTTTGCCAGCATTACTAATGTTTTTCGAGCCAGTAGTTGCAAAAACAAGTAGAAATTGGAGAACTTTACCTAAAATAATTCAAAAAGCAAAAGCACGTAAAGAATCAGAGAGGAGCGCATAATATGAAATATTTTAAACGAATAACAAGCTTAACATTAGTTGGATTAATGACATTATCTACAATGAGTTTTGCAAGTGTAGAAAAAGAAGAGACTGTGTATGTAAATTTAAGAGCTAATGGAGAGCCTGAAAAAATAATAGTTAGCGATTGGATTCATAGTTCTGAAAAAGGTGTGGAAATTCAAGATATTTCGGATTTAGAAAATATTCAAAATGTTAAGGGTAATGAAAAACCTGAAATAGATGGAAATAAGTTAACATGGCAATTAGAGCAAAACGATTTATACTATCAAGGTGAAACACAAAAAGAGTTGCCATTTAATGTTTCGATTTTATATTCTTTAGATGGAAAAGAGGTTGAGGCAAAAGATATTTTAGGAGAATCAGGACATTTAGTTATGAATTTGGATTTTTCTTTATCACAAAAAGATGTTCCATTTACATTAATAGGTGTTTTACCATTTAGTACAGATCACTTTAAAAATATAAAATGTGAAGATGTTAAAGTTATAAATGAGGGCAGTAATGAAGTGCTTAATTTATTAAGCGTTGTAGGTTTAGATGAACAACTACCAGAAATAAATGATTTTATTCAGTTAAAAAATAGTTATACTATTGAAGCAGATGTGGAAGAATTTGAATTGTTGCCAATGGTTTTTACAGCACAGCCATTGCCAGTCGATAAAATGGAAGGTAAATCAGAAAAAATAGATAAATTTGGAGATATAACATCTAAAGTAACAGATTTAGGTGATGCAACTAATAAACTTACTGATGCTGCTGAAGAGATTAGAGATAATCAAAAAAAATTAGCAGATGCTTCAAATAGTTTTTTAGATGCAACTAAAAAATTAAGTAAAGGAACAGATGCATTAAACGAGGGTGCAAAAAAAGCAAAAGAAGGAAGTTCAGCTATTAATACTGCAATTAGTCAATTAGCTAAAGGAATAATGCCATTAAGTCAAGGAATGGGACAATATGGTAAAGGTGCTGCAGAATATGCTAAAGGAGCAGTGTCATTTGGAGAAAAAACAAAAGAATTTTCAGCCAAAATATCAGGTCTTTTAGAGGGAGTTATAACTTTAGGAGATAAAACAAAGGCTTTAAAAGATGGATCCACATCATTAAAGCAAGGAATTGTAGAAGCTTCAGAAGGATTAGGAAAAATAACTGAAGGAAGTTTAAAAGTACAAGCTGGAAATAAAAAAATAATTGAATCTAAAAAACAATTATTAAATAAATCTAAAGAATTAAATGCTGGATTAAATAAAGCAAATGAAGGATTAAATACACTTAAAGTACAAAAAGAAGAGTATATTAAGGGATTAGAATTAAAATTAAAAAGCAGTGAATTAACTAAAGAAATGAAACAAACTATAATGATGCAAAAAGAAGCACTAAGTAAAGAAGTAGAAGCTTTAAATCAAATTTTAGGTGCATATACGCAAGTAGCAAATGGACATAAAGAATTACTTGCTTATGAAACAGAGGTATTAAATAAGCAAGGGGAATTGCAAAAAGGACAAGATGATTTAGTAGTTGCACAAAAAAAATTAAACGAAGGATTAAGCGCAGTAAAATTAGGAGCAACTAAATTAGAAGCAGGAAATATAGCACTTAACAATGGAGTAACAAAAATGGCTCAAAGTGGACCAGCTCTTAAAGAGGCAAGTGAAGGATTTGCTGTAGCATCAGGTCAATTAGCAGAAGGGGCAAAACAATTAGCTGAAAATGGCGAAAAATTATCTAAGGGTGCAGGAGCGTTATCACCAGAATCTTTAGCAAAATTAGAAAATGGAACTAAAGAATTAGAAACAGGTCTAGTAACTTTAGAGGCAGGATTGGGAGAATTAAATAAAAATACTAAAGAGTTTAGTTTAAAATTTGCTGAATTTAATAAAGGTAATACAAAACTTCAAGAAGGCGTTGTGTCTTATGCAAGCCATATGAATGAATTAAATGATGGAATTAATAAAATGGAAACATCATCTATTTTATTTGATGATGATGATTTTAAAGATAGATTAGATAAAGTAAAAGAAAATGCAGAAAATTATAGAAGTTTTGCAGGTTTAGATGAATCTTCGGATGGGCATGTACAGTTTATATTAAAAACTGAAAAACTTGCAAAAGAAAT
>Ga0193961_1000787_pt1 | contig 11814 bp, 10 predicted proteins | sample FB_4_MG_FD_140371 | JGI IMG/M metagenome (GOLD analysis project Ga0193961, IMG submission 140371) | Microbial mat bacterial communities from the Broadkill River, Lewes, Delaware, United States - FB_4_MG | ecosystem: Environmental > Aquatic > Freshwater > River > Microbial mats | place: USA...
ACATTAGACTCAGCGACAGTACCTTTTTGGAACTAGAGACAGATGATATGTATGGTTTGAATATTGTCTTTTCCAGTAACAACTATCGTTGGAATTTCTCTTACCTAAACTCAGAATACGACCAAAAAGTCACACTTTTTAATCACATGGTTGATACCCCATCAGGACCAATCATTCTGCCGTCCGTAGTCGAAGTAGAGAAAGACATAGGAATAGAACTATTTTCAATTGGAGCTGAATACGAATTCGATAATTTAACCTTCACCACTGAAGCTCAAAAAAGTGACCGCACGACTTCTTGGTACGCGATGGTCGCAAACCGATATGGTCAATGGACACCGTACCTCTCTTTTGCTCAACAATACGATGAAAATGACAAGCTTGAAGCGGATAGCCTGTTGTTAGGCGCACGCTATGATATTTTTTATAATGTGTCTATTAATGCCGAATGGCAGTATTTCAATAATAAACAACCGCTAGTCAATGGGGCATTCGTTGAGGAGCCAGAGGATAAGCACGCAAATCTATTCACCGTCATGCTCAATTTTGTATTTTAAACGTTAGTTAATAGCGTATGAGGCTAAAACTAAGTTGGGCTTAAATTGTATTATTAGCAACCAACGGGTTCAGCAAATTCTGTATTCACACAGACTCAATTTCGACCTTGATTAATATCATATCAACATGGTCGAATTGAGTCCGACAAATTTCGTTACCTCACTAGGACTTACTCTTAAGCAATCCCACAAAGCTCGCCAACATCCCTTTTTCCGCGTTGTTTGCTTGAATACATGACTTTATCCGCGTTATCAATAGCTTCATTTAAGCAACCCGTTATCTGTGCGCAGCCCCAACTCCAATTGAAGTAAGGGTAGTCGTTGCAAAATAATTGCTTAAATTCTATACCCACTTTTTCAATACGATGCATAACTTTAGTGGTTGAAAAAACATTCTCGCAAATAACGATAAACTCATCGCCACCGACTCTCGCAACAAAATCATTTTCTCGAAAATTTTTTACCAGTATTTGTGAAAACTCATTGAGAACACTATCTCCGGCTAGATGACCATTCTCATCATTCACGCGCTTAAAACAATCCAAATCAATCGCAATCACGACGCCCGAGAACTCGGAATTTTCCTCAACAAGCTCCACCAATGCGCGTTTATTTTTCAGCCCCGTTAAACCACACGTTAGGCTCTTGTGTTTATATAACCGCGCACTTTCATACAGCTTAGTCACTTCAAAGCCCGTGGTAAAAATATAAACACCATCGTCTACTTGTTGTCTAAATTTTATAATCTCGAAAAATTGTTCGCCTTCGTGACCAGTAAAGGTCAACACTTTGGGCGCAAACTCACCAAATTCTAAAAACCTTAAGCTTTCATCATGGCAAGAAAGCAACATACTAGCGACATTGCTTGGGACAACTAGAGACAATTCCGGGCCGGTTTTGCCAATTGGGTCTACATCGGTGAATTCTTTAAGCCAATCCAAAAAATTATCATTGATATACACAAAACGATGTTGGCTATCTCTAATGCTTAAGAAACCAGGGAATGATTCAAAAAAGTTCCTTTGCAATTGTTTACTAAGTTCCATTGAACCCTCAAGTTCTATAAAAACGAATCTGCAATGTTTGCAACCGTCAATTTACTACTCACAAATGATTATATTCGGTAATCGTTTAGTCCTATTAGGACCATCGCATCCTCACTGCGAGGATTGCATTTCATTCCCTTGATCTATTTATCTCTGTAAGAACGGGCTCACTTTTCCATCTCCTCAACTAGAGATATGCATCCAATGCACTTGGTATTTTGCTTATTTCCTCATCACTACCTATGTGGCGATGCAGAAACGCACAACTACACCTTGTGGTAATGATTACCACTAGATAGGCATTAACCAATTAGGAATAAAATACCAAGAGTGTGATTTTATACCAAAAAATAGCCCGACATTACTTTGCAATTCACAAAAACATTTTAATTATCGGCTACTTGCCGCAATAGTTTACTCATTGTAGCTAGCTATACTTATGCACTAACATAAAATCGGCGGCATCATCTACCAATGAGAAAATGCTCGCAATCAACCTTTAAACTTATCGACGTTAGAGAAGTGATATGGACTTTACGTTAAACGATTTCGAAGCGAATCGTCGACTCGCGGAATAGCCGGTAACTGATCATGATATGCGCCTTTTGCTGCCATAAAACCAAACGTATAAGGCTGAGTGTTTAACCCTTGCCGAGAACTCACTACTTGGCTCTCTTTCAACTTATTAAACATCCAATCGTCTAGCTGGTCATTAATTTCTTGAAACTCTTCAACGGTCAGCTCGGCTTTCATGCTCAGTAAAAATGCACTTCTGTCATTCGCTTCTATATTTAGCACCCTATCTTTTAGTCGAGATAACACATCCTCGACAAAAAATACTGGGTACTTAGCCCCTCTCTCAAACGCTGTATGGCTTGGTTTTATCAATTTACAACGATTACCGCTGTCCAACTCAATAAGCTCCAAATGCTCTAACTTACGCAAATAAATATAGAGTGAAGCCGGGTCTAAGCCATGACGGTCTGTAATTTGCTCGACCGTTTTCTGCTCTGCCAACTCACTCCATAATGTAAATAACGGTGGAAACTCAAAAAAGGCGTCATCTTGCTGCTCAGTGAAGAAACTTAACTGATTAACGTTTTGTTCCGCTTGAGAGATCAGCATTGATAAGGAAAGGTCTAAATGAGCGGTCACAGCCAGTATTCTCTGTAATGAAATTGCCTGTTGCCCATTAAGTAGCCGTTTTACACTGACTTCAGAAATATTCAATACCAACGCAATATCTCGATACGCCATATTGTGTTTCTTAAGCTCAACTTTCAGCAATCTTGTAATTTCATTCAGCAGTTGTATTTCCATAACCATCCACGACCAGACACCCTAGGTATCACTATACTACTCATATTTTAATTTTCTTGCCATAAGGGTACATATAAGACACTTTCAGTTTAAAGGAGTCTCATATGTCTAAAGAAAAACTGACACTGTTGTATGCAATGCACCAAGCATTTCATTGGTTTATTGTTGGCTTAACCATACCCGTCATCATTTTACTGTATCAATCTCGCGGCTTAACGCTCTCAGAGATAGGCATTGTTATGACTGTTTGGGTGGGATGCAGCGCATTACTAGAAGTGCCCTTAGGTGGTGTAGCTGATCAATACGGGCGAAAACGTGTCTATCAGGTCTCTTTGGTAATTACGATACTTGGCTCTGTTGTGACGCTCTATGCCAATAGCTTTATCAGCTTGATGCTTGCAGCAGCTCTATTGGGTTCCGCTAGAGCCGTTTATTCCGGCACATTAGACGCATGGTTTTATGATGAATTCCATAAGCTAAAGGGAAACCTCACCTACCACCAAGCCTCAGCAAAGATCAACGTCTTGCTTACCTTGGGTATTGGTACTGGCTGCTTTTGGGGAGGGCAGCTGCCTTCTGTTTATCAAGCATGGTCAACCACAAAGAGCGCCCCATTTAATGGCAACGTGATCATGACTATCTTGCTTTCGTTGGTCCTTCTGGTACTCACTCAGGTCGCCATTCACGAATCTGATGTCAAAGCAGATAGCATTGCAGACAAAGGTTCTTCACATCAGACTGGTGTAATCAAGCACTGCATCATTACTCTACAAGCAAGTCTGAACCACGATACGTTAAGACCATTGCTTTTGGCTGGCTTCGTGTATGGCTTAGTGCTAAGTACAGTCGAAACCCTATGGCAACCTCAGCTTATGTTGTTGCAAGTGAATACAGAAATCGCTCGTTTTGGGGTTATTTCATCGCTTTACTTTGCCATGGCGGCATTGGCATCGTTTAGCTCAGTCAAAGCCGTCGCTTGGTTTCGAGGTTCGCATCGCTATTTGCTATTTTCCTCACGAGCCCTTGCTGGAGCCGTGCTGTTGCTTCTTTCGCAGGCACGCTCCCCTGAGGCTTTCACTCTACTTTATCTGTTATTTTTCTTTCTATTCACCCTTGGATATAACTCTGAGCGGATCTTAATAAACCACGCCGTTGAATCAAAACAGCGCTCAACGCTATTGTCTTTGTACTCCTTCACGATATCAAGCGGTGCTATTTTTTCAGCCGGGCTACTTAGCTATATTGCTGATATTTATTCAATTAGTACCAGTTGGGTCATTGCAGCGACAGTGCTGTTCATAAGCTGCTTTTGGTATTTAAAGATGCCGCAATCATCTACTTCAACTGAAGAAAAATTACTGAGCTAATACCTCGCTAGCACTTGCCCATATCAACGAGCCAAGACGCTAATGCGAGACTAAGCCGTAGTTATCTATCGATTGCGTCAAACATAACTTCTGACTCCGCAGAATTAATCGAATCGCTTAGCTTCGCCACTTCCATATCTAATTGCGCTTCGCTCTTACCGCTAGCAAGGTTAATCGCATTAGTGACTTTCTTAGGATTCCAACCTAAAACGGTTCCGACCATTTCATGCGCGGTAATTGGGTGTTTACGACGTCATTCGGACTCAGGGCTAACGCCTGTCATGTTTCGGATATATGTGGCTTTTGGAGACATTCCCTCAAATACGATATTCGTGTCTTACGTTTTAATTATTTAAGGGATGTCATTTGTTGGCTACGTTAAACTAAAATCACCAGATCTCATCAAGAAGAGAGGCACGTATTTTTGAGGCTTCGGCAATATTATCTGCAGTCATATATTGTTTAACATCGATGATTTCTTTTTCGGCATTAGGATTGCCATACTCTCGAGCGACTTCAAACCATGCAAGTGCTTGAACGAAATCGCTCCAAGTTCCTTGACCATTTCTATAGGCGTAACCCACTGAATACTGGCTATAAGCATTGCCTTGCATCGCACCTGCGGTGTAATACTCAAGCGCTTTTTTGTAATCGACAGTTTTGAAGCCACACTGCTTTTTATATTCAGAATAAGAGTAGATATCACCCATTTTCGCATAAGACAACGCATGTTCATCTTGTTCTATCGCGCTGTTGAACAGTGCTCTAGCTTTACTACAGTTCGCGACCACACCCTCACCTTTGAGATAAGAAACTCCTAGGTTGTACATGGCACTTACGTCGCCTAAATTAGCCGACTGTTCAAACCAATATGCGGCTTTTTTATAGTCTTGCTCAACTCCCTGACCGTCGTTATATGAAAATGCCAATTGATACATTGCATCAGAGTCACCTCCTTTTGCAGCAGCAAGATAGTATTGGTTGGCTTTTTGTAAATCGACCTTAGTGCCTTCACCATCAAAGTACATAACGCCCAAACTGTATAATACGTAAGGATCGTTACCTTTCTCTGCTTTATGGTACCAAGCTAAGGCTTGTTTATACTCTTCCTCCCCGTAATGATGATCGGCTAGGATAACCATTGCTTTTTGCTCACCTGCCAGTGCTAATTGAGTCATATACTCGTAGCCTTGTTCTACATTCTCTTCAAACATCGAATCTTCGATTAATAGATTAGCCGCAGACATTAGAACAACAGGATCGCTTGACGTTTCCGCCGCTTGTATGATTGCAAGCTCTTCCCCTTCGAAAAACTCTTCACTTAAATCATAAGCAAACGCGTTAACTGAAAATATAACCGGGAGTGTTGCTAAAAAAGTACAACTTTGCTTGAGCATTAACATCTTTCCATGTAACAAATTGATTTATAAGGCGACTATAACAAAGCTCGTGGGTTCAACAGCAGGTTACAGTACGAAATCCTAACGCAATCACAAAATTTCAACGGATGATCTCAACCAAAGGTCGATAGGTTAACTGGTTGTTATTAAAGTAACTTTCCATTAATGCAATGGATCTCAACTGAAGCTTAAATGGAGTAAAGGGAAGACCTTCTAATCGATGAATGACTGGAACATGTCGAGCCAACGTAATATGTGGTAGGTACTGTCGATTATCGAAAGTCATACCTAAATCAACCAGTTGAGTATGTAGTGATTGTTGTAACTCAACTAACCAATCCTCTAATTCAACAGCTAGCCAGACCAACTGCTCTTTATTACGCTGAAAACTACTTATTTCATTAACCGTGACTTGCGAAGTTTCCAAAAATAATGAATCGATTAATTCTACATATTTTTTAATCTGGGATGCACTAACCTCACCAAGGAACACTAAAGTAATATGAAAATTACTCGCCTCAACAAGGCTGTCACTATTGATCAGGCTGGACACCGTACTCCGATAGTCTTCTATTTGCTCAATCGCGGCTTCAGTGAACGTTAAAGCATAAAATAGCCTCATGGAGGGTTCCTCAATCAATAGAAATAATCACTACCATTAGGGGGATTGGCATAGCTCCCGCTTTTGGATCCACAAACGCATGTGGCTTAATCGGAAATGACCAACCACGTCTACTTGTTCAACAAACTCAAAACCTACATTCTGATAATAGGCTTGCGCTTCATCGGTCGTATGCGCTTCTAATCGTGTTATTCCTTGCCTGCGAACATACTTAATCAAGCTTTCTAGCAAAAAGTGAACTTGTTCATCCGCTTGATACTTAGTTATTATGGCAAGTTGATTAATAATCACGCACTTTCCATGCAAAGTAAGCCGAGCCGTTCCTATTGGTAGCATCCCATCGTAGAGGATCGCATATTGGGATGAGCGATCACTACCGTCGAACTCTAAGCCCAAAGCGTTTGATTGTTCAGCAATCAATTTCGATTGTTCAATAAGTAGGGCGTCACATCCTATGACTAAGTTCATATCAATTCCGTTCTGTTATTATTTACCTTAAGCGAGGCTGAGAACTCTAAGTTTTCGTAATTTAAAGTTATGTTTTTTATACCCCATCAACCTTAACGTGCTCTTGTCATTGCAGGTCTATCCAATACCGAGCAAGCTTTGTCTGAAAAACCTTACCATCATAGTAAGTATCAAACTGTCCGCCATTGGTTTCAATTACGCGTCGTGAAGCTTTATTGTCGTCATCAGCAGTAATAAGTACTTGGTCCAACTTCAACGTTTTTGCTTGCAAAAGAGCCAGCGCTAACATCTTTTTCGCCACACCTTTATTGCGATAAGACGGTCGAACATCATAGCCAATGTGCCCGGCTTCGTTTTGTAAAAACTCATTTGCCAAATGATGGCGTATACGAACCACCCCCAAAACTTCAGAGTCTGAGTTAATCAGCCAATAGTGGCTGCACGGAACATAATTAGGTTTGAGGTTTAATCCCCTAGATTCATCACTCAGTTGCTCAACATACGATGAAAAGTCACTTAAACATGACGCATAGCACTCACCGTTAATTGGATCGTTACTGACGTAATCGAGATAGAACCGCTGAAATGCCAGTTCGAAATCAATAGAAGGAGAAACTAAAAACATAGATAGCTCAACGATTAAGGTTACAATAATGTTAATTCAAAACCTTACCGCGACTAAAAAGGATACACCAGAGGAAAATCAAACTTAGGTCTAAAAAGAGCCAAATGAACCACTGCATTTGACCCTAAAGAACCGTTAATGATGACTAGGCAATACCGAACAACCGATAAACCCAAGTAATCTCACCATAGGAGATGAGATCGAAGATGGTTAAAAAGACGGCGGTGATGATAGCCAATTTAATCAAACGTTTAACAATAAACATACTACTATCCGATTATTTACTACAGAGCAGAGATTAACCATAAAACACAAAGAAACAACCTACTACAGCCAAATGTTAGTAACAAAAAGTATCTAGTAAGCTCAACGGTACTATATTGCTTCTAATATACACATTTCTGCCCAATTCTGGTTGTACCAGCCCTATTCAGCCCAGTTATGTATTCACATTTAGATACATATCAAAGCTATGCTGTATAATTACCACTAAAATTCATTATCAAAACTATAAAAGATATTTATTTAATGCCTTCATTTCGCTTGTTTAACTCAAATTTGCGCTATAAGACCGTCATGTACTTCAGTTTGGGTCTCGCTGGTATGATCATCAGCTTCCTATTTATCAGTCGTTACTTTTTTTTGTACAGTCTGAATGAACTTGAAAACATGGAAATAACACGAGCAAGTTACCAGGCTCAGTCCGTGATCGAAATGATGGTTCGACAACAAGAGGAGCGCTCTTATGACTGGGCTGCTTGGGATGAGACATACTATTTACTCAAAGATAAAAATGTTGACGCTTATCGAGCTCGTAATTTATATATCGAAACGCTCGATACGCTTTCGGTCGACTTAATGGCATTTGCTACATTAGACGGCACGGTTTTAGACTATCTCTCTAGAGAAACCAATCCTGTTAGCTCAATTCAAGAGCTTTCATCACTAATGAGTCACCGACAAATCGTCATTCATATCGCCGAAATGAATGACGGAGCGGATCATTTGCGCAAGAGCCTATCTGGCTTATTTAAGGTTGATCACGATGTATGGGTAGTCAGCCTAAGCCCAGTCAGAAATAGCGAAGGTACTTCCCCTTCTTCCGGCTGGTTGTTATGGGGTAAGAATCTCACCTCCCGCTTTCCTGGTAATTTCCAGTCAATACTCACCACCAGCAATGCACTCGTATTTAATTTACCAGGCAATACAGCTTCACTTTTAGCATCATCAGACAACGATATGCTAATCATAAGGGAAGCGGATAGCATATCGTTATTGACAACCATTGAGGGCATTGATAATTCGCCAGTGGCGTACCTCAAAACAGATATTCCTCGTGAACATTACATTAAAAGTAATTCTCTTTTCTTCTATCTTTTTGTTGCTGTCGGCTTAAGCACGAGCCTCGTCGCTGGCTTAACTTTTTTTATGTTAAAAAAAGATATCACCACACGTTTTAATACCTTTGAGCAAGGGATTAATCTGTTAGCAAGTAAATATCAATTGGAAGATTCACATAAGGGTAAAAGCGACGAACTTGATAAAGCCACGCGCCTGGTCGAAATACTATCTAATAATGCATCTGTCGCTGAAGATAGAGCCCAAGACACAATGCAAAAATACCGTGCTCTATATGAAAGCCGTTCTGTTGGAATGCTGATGGTGCTTGATGAGTACATAATAGACGTAAACCAAAAGGCACTTGAACTACTAAATTACTCTGAAGAGATCTTAATTGGTCAGCCATTGGCAAAACTATGTGCTAGTGATGACCAAGAGTGCCAAGTTGAAATGATGTATCGGCAACTAGAACAAGGACAACTCAGCTTTGAAGCTGTAATGCTCGCCAATAATAATAAAAAAATTGATTGCCATCTTGAAGCAGTAATGATCCAGCATAATGGTCAAAACGCACTCATGCTGCTTGTTCATGACCTGAGTGAACAAAAGAAACAACTCAAACTAATTAGAGAGCTTGAGGGACTCGATCCCGTTTCAGGATTAAACAACCGCCCAGCTATTTTAAATCGAGTAAGAGACTTAACAGATACTCAACCCAATCAGTTTTCTTTTATGTACATCTCCATAGGTGCTCTTAAACAGGTATCTGAGGTATATGGACATCTGATATTTGATGATGCTATTCGCCACATTTCCAACGTGTTTAAGCAACATTTACAACCGTATGAGATTGGACGTATTAGCGAACATGAATATATCGCTATTGTCCCTACAAGCACGGATTTAGAGAATGCATTAGCTTCAGCCAATAAACTGATCGATAACTTCTCCATAAAAACAGAAATATCTGGTTTATCTATCGACCTGAACTGCAAAGTCGTTCTCGTTGATTCTAAACTCACACACCATTCTTTAGAGTACCTTCTACAAGCTGCCTATTACTCCGCACACGCCGAGTTAGAGTCTCAGTGTGATGAAGTCCTTCTAATGGGCGAACAGCTTTCTCAGCAAGCGCAAACATCTCTGATGATTAGTCGAGAGTTGAAAGGTGCTATTAATTCAGGGCAGATTGGTGCCTATTATCAACCTATCGTTGACACTCAATCTGGAGAAATAAATGGTTTCGAAGCGTTGGCACGATGGTTTCATCCTTCTTTAGGCATTATTTCACCAAGCGTCTTTATACCACTCGCAGAGCAAAACCAATTAATCGTTGATCTTGGCGAAACCGTCCTCTATCAAGCATGTCGATTTATCAACCAACTCAACACATCTCGAGCTCAAGATGGAATGAAAACACTATCGATACACGTTAACTTGAGTGCTAAACACTTTTATCATACTCAATTGGCAGAATACCTTGAACAAGTGATGACCGAGTTTGATGTAGGACCTGGGCAATTGGTTCTTGAGTTAACGGAAAGTATGTTAATGGGCGTTGAAACTGAAACCATCCACCGCATGAATCAGATTAAGAAACTAGGAGTTCAGTTGGCGTTAGATGACTTTGGTACAGGCTACGCTTCATTTAGTACACTTTGCGCATTCCCCCTGGACGTTGTAAAACTCGACAAATCCTATATTGACCAAGTTGAAACTAATGACCGCGCCAAAACCTTATTACGAAGCATTGCCAACATGGCTCATGAACTGGGGTTGGCAACAGTCGCTGAAGGGGTAGAAACCGCTAGCCAAGTTCGCAAGTTAAAGGTATGGAATATTGATGAAGTACAAGGCTACTACTTCTACAAACCCATGAGCGAAGAGGATGCTCTACAACAGTTTTCAACATTGAAATCCTGATAATTAAAGCTATGTTAAAACACTTTTTAGCATAGCTTTTTCTTTATCGTACATTTAGTCACCAAGGTTGGCTCCTCTATTCTTCTCATCCTATCTATACTATAAGCAAAGCATTTTCACACAAGCGTCAGTCACTCTGTAGGGAGGCTGCATGAAAAAGTTATGGATATTATGTATTAGTTTGTTGTTTTCTAGCTTTGTATGCGCTCAAACCGTTTGGATTGTGCCGCTAAATGGAGCGATTGGACCTGCAACCAGTGATTATATTAGCCGCGAGATTGAACTTGCCCAAGGCTCAGGGGTCAGTCTTGTCATTTTGAAAATGGATACCCCGGGGGGGCTTGATAGTGCAATGCGCGATATCATTCGAGCTATCACTACCTCCAATGTCCCTGTTGCCACTTGGGTAGGACCTTCCGGTGCTCGAGCCGCCAGTGCTGGTACATACATTTTATTGGCAAGCCATATAGCTGCGATGGCTGAAGCCACCAATTTAGGGGCGGCAACACCCGTTCAGTTAGGCGGCGTCAGCCCAACAAAACCAAACGATAACTCACCTGCCGATTCTGAGAAAAACGACAATACCTCCCCGACTCCATCGGAAAATTCAGAAAAAGTTCCCGCGAAAACAGCGATGGAAAAAAAAGTGATTAACGATGCTAAAGCGTATATCAAAGGACTAGCCAAACTGCATGGACGAAACGCAGAGTGGGCAGAGAAAGCCGTTAGCGAAGCGGCAAGCCTCGATTCCACTGAAGCGCTCACTCTTAATGTGATTGACTATATTGCTGCTTCACCAGAAGAATTGGTGAACCTTGCCAATGGTAAAAGTGTATCGCTTCACAATACCCAAATAGTTCTCACTTTGGACAATCCAGTTTTCCAACAGAGACAACCTGACTGGCGAGCTGAAATGCTTGCCGTCATTACCAATCCGAACGTTGCATACATACTAATGCTAATTGGTATCTATGGGCTTTTACTGGAGTTCTATAACCCCGGAGTTGGTTTACCGGGCGTATTAGGTGGTATCTGCTTACTACTGGCTATGTATGCTCTACAAATGATGCCAGTTAATTATGCGGGGCTTGGCTTGTTATTGCTCGGAATCGCGCTGATGGTTGCAGAAGGATTTAGCCCAAGCT
>Ga0193961_1000788_pt1 | contig 11808 bp, 14 predicted proteins | sample FB_4_MG_FD_140371 | JGI IMG/M metagenome (GOLD analysis project Ga0193961, IMG submission 140371) | Microbial mat bacterial communities from the Broadkill River, Lewes, Delaware, United States - FB_4_MG | ecosystem: Environmental > Aquatic > Freshwater > River > Microbial mats | place: USA...
ACTTGCATCCAATACAAAACGGGCACTCACCGTATAGCTCTTCCCATCTTCAGCAAATGCGGTTACATCAACTTGGTCGATCCTTTGCCTTACGGCAGTCACCGTCTGACCGTAGTAAATCTCAACTCCTCGCTTTTCTGCGCAGTCAGCTAGCACTTTATCAAACTGGTTACGCTGCACCTGGTAGGTTGTCCCCCAACCATCACTAAATTTTTCCCTGAAATCAAAGTAATCATATTTGCTGGCTTGGGTAAAAGCGGCACCGTTTTTAAATTGAAACCCTACCTCCACAACGTCCTTGAGCATACCTGCACGCTCAAGGAACTCCATACTTTGGGGCAAAAGGCTTTCACCAATAGAAAAGCGAGGAAAGTGCTCTTTTTCTAAGACTAAAACTCGATAACCATACTCAGCTAGCAAAGAAGAAGAAACTGCGCCGGAAGGGCCCGCACCAATAACAACGACATCATAACTTCCGTGTGGAATATTCATTAAGGCCTCAGTTAGTTTTACATTTCATGAGTGGCGATAGCAGCCAGACCAGCAACAGTCCGGGCAAGATGATAATGCCAAAGTGATAAAGAACAGGGGTTTTACTTAATGCCAGTAAGCCAAATGCGAGTAGGCTGGTCAGAACAGATAGCGTCACAGCAAGCCAAGTATGGTCACTATGAGGGGACTCTTGCATAAATATCCCCATATCCAAGCCAATACCGAGCACTAAAATCAATGCAATAAGGTTGAATAAGTTATAACCATCATTCAGCACTATAACAGCAGCGAATGCTATGGACGAGGCGATAACAGGCGGCACTATGATGCGCCAGAAATTTGCTCTATAGCGCCATATCAACACACAGATAACGATGCTGTAGGCAACAAGCAACCAACTAAATATTTGCTCCCTATAATCTCGCAATACCGCACTTATGCTATCTACTCGATCGATAAAGAAAACATGCTCATACTGATCAGCAAGGTCAGACAGCTGCGCTTTTAGGGTAGCGTCCATTCGCCCCTGTAAACGCACCACAGATGCAGCGTTTGCTTCTCCATCCTCAATAATCAGGTGTTGCCATACCTTCCCGCTCTTTAACAGTTTCCACTCTTCAGGCAGTAGTCGCTGTTCAGAGGCCCGCTCCATTTCCCCCCATGCTGCAGCCTGCTGTGACTCACTCAACCGCATTATTTTAGCCTGCTCAGCCATTTGCTTCTGATACAACTGGTGAATGAGCTTGGCATTCTCTGTCTGTCTCTGCAGCGAAGGAAGAGCTTGGGAGAGCGATTGATAACCAGCAAGACTCGATGTTGCAATCAGGCGATTCAATTCAGGTTCTAATGCTTCCTCTAATTGCAGCACCTGATTCAGGTTATCACCCACAACCAGAAAAAACTGTGCGCTGGTCACATTCCCTGTCAAATCCTGCACTAACTGATCTTGAACCAAAAGCCGCTCGGGTGATGTTTGTAGGAGCCTCACATCGTCCACCGGCTCAGCTTTCCAGACAATAACCACACTCCCAACCAACACTGCCAACAGCACCGCTGCCACCTGCGGACGTTCATGCACAGCAGGATAGATATTTCGCCATCGCTGTAAAAATGCAGCAGCCGGTAATGGGTTGGCCTTTTCACCAGCGCTCAAAACAGGTAGCCACAGCACAACCGTCAGCCACGAAGCAATTAAACCCACAACGGAAAAAATAGCCATCTGCCGAAGCCCCGGAAAGGGGGCCAACGCCAAGCCAGCATATGCAATAACACTGGACATGAGGCTTAACAACAAACCTGCCAACAAGGCGTTAATCAGGTGTAAACCCGGGCGGCTTCGGTGCTCACATAAGTAATGCAGTGCATAATCGACAGAAACACCAACCAAACCAGCACCGAAAGCAATTGTGATTAAGTGTATGCGCCCAAATAACAAGAGCGTCACCGACGATGCCATTATGCAGCCAACCAGCACTGGCAAGAGCACCATCCAAAGTGGTTTTACACGTTTAAACACCACGAGCATTAGCAACAGAATCCCCACTAAGGACCCAATACCAATGACTGATATTTCTGACTCTGCTTGCTCTGCACCCGCTGCGGCATGCCATAGCAACCCAGAACGGATAATGCGAACCCCTGCCATTCGCAGCTCATCCTCTAAGGGCTCCAAAACCGATAATAGCTTTTGCTGGAGCGACAAAGAAAAGGGGTCTTCTTTGAGATGAAGTGTAACTAAGTAGGTCGGATCCTCCGCCTCGGTAAGCCTGATCAAACCTTGCTCCTGTGTGACGGGCATCCCCGTAGCCGCGGAGAAAATCTGATCAGCATGCAGCATAAAAGGGTCTTTAATAGGGTCTGCTCTCACACTCGATAAAGGACTAAAAATACGCTGTAACGCCAACTGCTGTTGGTGTTTATCTTGTCCCTCTAATAACCTTTTCCTTACCGCATCAGACAACAATATGAAACGATACTGCTCAAGCTCATGTGCCCATCCCGCCTGCTCATCTCCCCTCCATGTTAGCTCTACACTATCTGCCAACAGGTTCATACGCTCCACTACCCGATGCACAGATTCTCGTGCAAGCGTTTTATCAGCAGCTGAAAGCAACAAAACAGCCTGTTCAGAAAATTGATCTGCGACCCTATCTGTTGCTTCACTCACCAGTGGATTTTGTTGGGATGCTGGCAGCAAGGCCATTATGCTTGTGTCAAATACAGGTCCTTTGAGCAGCGCGAGTAGCATGCTTATGCTCACCACAAGTAACCAAAGAAACGCAGTTAATTTTGACGCTATCGTTTTCTGAATCATTCTTGTTGTAAATCGATAAACCGAATATGAGTCAGATCGCTTCCCGCTTCATACACTCGAACGTCACGAAGCCATTTATCGCCTCGAAGCTCAACTTTCATCACGACCTGCTCAATCGTGCTGTCCTTCGGAAGAAGAGTTACCAGCCAATGAGCACCATCAAGCTCTAAACGCATAGAGAAGTATTCCGCCAATTGCTCCCACTCAGCGGTCATAACCCCAAAAAAGATATTACTGAAAATAGCGACCGCTGGATTGCCATCACTCTCCAGTCGTGAAAACTCTTTATCGCCTTGGGACGTGACCATTCTTGCCGGCGTCAACGTGAGTATATTTTCAATCGGTATCAAGGTTCGCCATTCAATCGACGTTCCGCGATGATAGGCAAAAGTACCGGAAGACTTTAACTCAGTCTCCAGTGCACTGATATACTTTGATTGGACAAACTGCCCACGCAGTATATCTGGTGTTTCAGTCAGCGCTTTAAACTGCGAGAAGTCCGCTGCACTGCACCAGGCAGGAAGCGATATCAGCAGGATAAGCAACAACCGTCCTATCACGATGCTACCCCCAACTTCTTAAATAAAATCTCGGGCGAGGCATACAGCATTTCACCGGTGCTAACATCCACGGCAACCTGTACCGTATAAGCCTTTGTTAGCCTTTTTCCTGATATCGCGTCTGAGATGACATAGTTAATTTTTAAGCGGTTCTCCCACTCAGTCAACGCAGCCTTTACCCTTACCTTTTGCTGAAACCGCAAAGGCTGTGCATACCGAATACGCATATCTATGACCGGCCAAGCGTAACCTGAATCTTCCATTTGAGGACAGTTGTAATCAAAAAGCTCTAGCAACTTACAGCGCGCAATTTCAAGATATTTTGCATAATGTCCATGCCATGCAACACGCATAACATCGACATCATGAAATGGAATTTCTATCTCAACTTCTGCTTCAAACATACCTGTTCCTAAACCTCAGCGACATAAAACGTGGCTGATCACCGCCCTATAACGTCGTGCTCTTTTATGTACCAAAAAGGGAAGAAATTAAACCACTGCAACGGCGCAAGCTTACAATAAGCTTCGAGCCTATCTGCATAGCGTTGTACGGCCTGATCCAGCTGTTGCGCCCGGTGCCTACGCTCAAACATCAAACGTTCAGCAAACAGTTCTAAATAGATATGGTAGCGCGCTTCTTGCTTTAGACAAAACATTAAATACACAGGGCAACGCAATAAACCCGCTAAGATAAATGCACCTTGCGGCATCGGTGCCTTAGCACCTAAAAAGTCAACCGATGACGTACGCCCTCCGCCCGTGACAGGCGTACGATCTCCAGCGATCACAATATATTCGCCTGCTGCAACCCTGTCGGCTAGAACCATCGCTGTAGCAGGAGATATATCAGTCACTTCCATCATGCTGATGGTCGCATGACCGCTCACTTTTTTCATCAAACTATTAAAGCGTTCAGCATGCTGGGTATAAACCAACATTGTAACTTTGATATCAGGTAACTGGTGAGCGATAGCACTACAGATTTCGGTATTACCTAAATGAGAGACGACTATCACCCCTCCCTGCTGACTACTATCTAACTTTGCAATGGCATCAGGGCTTTCAAACACAACATCTTGCCGCCGAATTTGCCCCATCCATACCAGCAACTTATCTAACAGCACTTCCCCGAACGTTAAGAAGTGTTGAAAAGAACTCAATGGTCGAGGCTGGCTTGCAACACAGCTCATGTGTAACCGCATCAAATAATCTTGAGAAGCCTTTCGAGCCTGTGAGCGAGTCACGTAAAAATAGGCCATCACCGGTAGCAAGACCACCCTGAAAATACTACGACCAAAGAGTTTATAAATAAACAACAGCACTCTCATACCGAACAGCGAACCCGCTTCAGATATCCCCGCCCAGTGTTTCATATCAGCCATATACTTTAGCCCTCAACAGCGCGGGCAAACGTCTCAACATGCCGAAAAACAGCCGCGTATGCATAAGTGATATCAGCACATTATCTTTAAGTGCATGAAAATGAGACACACCATCTATCGGATATTGCACCCGCGTAGGGTGGTTTAACACCGGATAACCCCGCCAAACCCACCTAACAATGACTTCTGGATCAAAATCCATACGATTTCCACAGGCTTCTTGATCCAAGAGAGCTACGGTATCTGTCAATGGATAAACTCGGAATCCACACATAGCATCTTTAACTCGGAAAGATAGTGTATTGATCCATACCCATATATGGGTCAAATAACGAGCGTAGTAGCGCAGCGCAGGAACAGACTCATCATATTGTGGATATCCTGTCACTAACGCATGCGGTTGACTTTTCCCCAACGCTAGCAGCTTTGGTAAATCACTCAAATCGTGTTGCCCATCTGCATCAATCTGCACAGCATGGCTATATCCGGCTTGCAAAAGAGCTCTCAAGCCTGCTTTCACAGCAGCGCCTTTCCCTCCGTTATGAGGCAACCGAATTAAAGTAACATCAGTACTGTACTTTGAACTCAACCGGATTAGCTCATCACGGCAACCCTCTTCACTACCATCATCGACCAGTAGTATTGGATAACCATATGCCAGTACTGCTTCCAGTGTATGGCCAATAGCATCCTTATGATTGTAAACAGGGATGATAATGGCTGGCTGAAAGACACTCTCACCGAAAACAGATGCGGCCACTAGAGTGAACTCCCTTCTCTGAGTAAAAACGAAACCCGAGCTTTTGCCTTTCCGGGTCATACTGCAAGCTGATGGAAATAACCGCCCTAGGAAAAATAACCTGTTGAAACTTAACCGCCTCCAGCGCATGGAACACACCAGGGATATCCAGAAACTGTCGACCATAATGCTCAGCCCAATGAACTTGAACGACACCGGGCAAAATGGGACTCTTGGGAAAATGGCCATCAAAATATACCAACTCAGCCGGTATCTGGCATGAAAGCTCTGCGCTATTCTGGCCAATCGCCTGACTAGCCAACACGGGCCACTTAATCAGTTCTGGATCAAACATTGCCTGTAAACTTTCTAAGGGTAACTTACCTTGAGTATTGTAGGGCATTTGCGTCACAAAACGCCATCTACGCGGCAACAGAACCGTCTCAAATCGCTCCTGCAATACGGCTCTAATTTCTCTCTGCACGCCTCGTGCACCCAGCTGATTCAAAGCAGCCCAACCTCTTTCAGTCAGCTCAGCGACCAAAGCAATTTCGGATCGTTTACGCGTTATGACTAATGCTTTCGCTAACTTAATGTAATCATGCTGCTCTGTTGCGCTTTCAACTTCTGCTAAAGAAACACGCTTACCTTCAACTTTTACGACTCGATCCATCCGGCCTAACAGCTGAAAATGGCCTCTTTCACCCAATTCAAGCTGATCCGCTAACTTGTGCTGCCCAGAAATATGAGAGCCCGAAACGAAAACATCGTGCGAAGCAGGCTGCAACTCCACTCCCGGTAAGAGCTGCCACAGCGCATCCTCTACTCCAGTCTGAATACGCCAACCAATCGCACCTGTCTCAGAACTACCGTATACTTCCCGAATCTTCACGTGTAGAAGACCCGCTAGCATCAAACTATCCTCACGCTTTAGGGGTGCGGCTGATGACGTTATTACAACACAATGATCCGCAATGCTTTGCCAATCTAAAAGAGGGTTTAAACGCCCAAGGTGGGACGGCGTAGACACAAGTGAACATTTCGAATATTTGGCAAAGCGTTGGAAAATATCTTCATGATATTGACAAGTCTCTGTTTCAAAAACCTGCCCTCGGCACAAGGGCCAAAATAAGCGGAACGTCATCCCATATAGGTGTTGATGTGTCGCAGTGGAGATAACAACCGAGTCTTTATGATCAGGCCATAATGCTTCTAAAGCCTGTAGCTCGTTATCAAGGTTGCCCAAGGTTTTTTGTATCGGTTTCGGCTCTCCTGTCGACCCTGATGTGTAGATTTCTAAGGCGACAAAATCTGTATCAAGACGGCGCCAACTTGGGCAAGCCGAACCCTCTATAACCGTAGCAGAAGACTTATGCCGAAACTCACCCGCAAAGCCATCGACATGTGTTTGTAGGCGCCGAAAGGTCGCAGGTAGATTATCCCCTGGCACACAAGCTGTACATCCTGCTTGCCATAGAGCCAACACTATCGCTAGAAACTCAAACGCATCGGAATGGTAAGCAGCCCAACGCTGTCCTTCCTTCAGAACAAAGCATTCGCGCCAATAGCTAACTCTTTGGCATAAATCTGCTTTTGTCAGCACCTTACCCTGAGTCACAGCCACCACGCTTTCGGGCGCATCGACCAGCCAATCAGCTAAAGCATACAAGTGACTCATAACTTCTTTTTCTTATAATACCGAACAATCCATTCCCCAACGACCAACACACCAATCAAGATATAAGCGACAATTCCGTTATAAATCATCCATAACTGCTCGTTACCCAAAGCGATGGTTGCGGCAGAAACAGAACCGTTAAGCACAAAAAAGATACACCAGACCCAAGTGACACGGCGTGTGTATGCTACCCCTTCAGGGGGGAGGGATGGCTCTTTAATCCGAGCTATTTTTTCGATAATAGTTTGTGGTGCAAACAAGCTGCTGCCAAAAATGATCAACAGCCCGATATTCACCAGCACGGGATAGAACAGTAAGCCTTTTTCCTCATCAACTAACAATACCGTAGCCGCTAACCCTATTATACTTGCTATGACAATGAGCTTCTCTGCTGAGCTGCGCCCCCCAAACCACCGCAATACAAAAATGGCTGCAAGTAATATCAATACGGACGATGCATGATCATTTTGTAACCCCCAGTACACAAAAAAGGGGTAACACAGGGTCAACAAGATAACGAGAGCTTTCAGAAGCATATGTCTAACGAAGTAATTTTTCGACTTCAGTTACAACGTCAGCCACAGTTCGCACGGCTTTAAAGTCTTCAGGGTGGATTTTTTTTCCGGTCATTTTTTTAAGTTCAACAACGAGGTCAACCGCATCAATACTGTCTATATCAAGATCTTTATATAAGTTTGCGTTTGGGTGAATATCCGCTGCATCAATCTCAAACAGCTCTTCAAGAACATTCACGACTTTCTGATATATGTCTTCTTTACTTTGCATACTTTCTACTCAGCTCACTCGATGTAGTTCAACTAAAGCCGCCAAGGCATTAACACTGGCAAAATGTTCACGAGTTTCCTCTGAGTCAGCTTTCAACTTAATCCCGTAGCGCTTTTGCAAGGCAAGACCAATCTCCAATGCGTCAATCGAATCCAATCCTAACCCCTCTACAAACAGAGGCTCGTCATCAATAATCTCATCTACACCAATATCTTCTAGATCCAGTGTTTCAATAATCATCTGCTTAATTTCTAATTGTAGATTGCTCATTCAATGCCAACTCCTTATTAAAATACACTGTGAGGTCATTCGTTAGCCGCCTAGCACTGACCGAGGGTGCAGTCTGGCCTAAATACGTTGATATGGGTATTTTTGGCGCGACTCTGATTTGAAAGTGCACCTTCTGGGCAGGTACCTGATACCAGCGATCTTCCTTTGTTAACGTGGTTGGTATGCACTCAATAATCACTGGTGTGATATCCGCTTCAGCCCGTACCGCAATATTCGCAGCGCCCCGTTTCAAACATATAGGCTGTTTAGGCGTTGTACGCGTACCTTCTGGGAAAACGATCAGCGTATCCCCTTTAGCAAACACATCAGCTGCGGCACAAATTACATCACTTTCATTGTCATTAATAATATAGCCAGCAGCTTTTATCGGGCCTCGTGTGAAAGGATTTTGTACTAACCGACCTTTTACAACGCAATTAGCATTAGGGACCAAAGCAATAAGAAAAATGACATCTATCAATGAAGGGTGATTCGCCAATATAAGTTGCGCCCCCTTAAGCCTCTCCAGCCCTTCCAACTGATAACTAATCACCCCTAAAAAGCGCATCATTCCAATATAAAACCGAAATGATTTATGAATAAGCTGCCTTGCTCTGTGCTCTCGTATTGCGGTAGTGCCTGGCAACAAGAACAGTACCGGTACCACCAAAACCGGCAGTAAAATACCACCGAAACCAAAAACAAAAAAACTAAAAGCTGTACCCAACCAACGCCAAGCATGATTTAGTTTTGCGATAAAACAACTCATCGACGACTAATCCGCCAAGCGCTGCCATGTTGGCCAGAAGAAAACTGCACCTGATTTTCAAAACCACACAGAAAACGCATTAACTGTAGAGCGTCATTGTTTTGTGTGTTCGGAGCTAGCCCTGTCAGTGAACTATCTAATAAAACAGAATCGCCTTCATCCAAACTCAATACCATAGCAACAGCGAAAGGATAGGAGTTTGAAATACAATAAGGCCGATAGAGTTCAGGTAAGGGCACATCATAAACAACACACAGTACTCGATTGTTATTTGACAATTGCGTCGCCGCCTCAAGCAGTGCATGCGGTATCAAGGCATCCATTGAAGCAATCGCCGTGATCTCACTTACATCCTGACGAGCAATCGACAGCAAGCCTCCTATCGAATTATGGACAGCTAAGCTAAACCCGGTAGGCGACATAGGCTCTTTATCAGCGATGCTTTCCAGCAACGATAGCGTCAGTGGCGTATCTCCATGCCGAGATGCGAAAACAGCAGGTATAGCGTCAACGCCTTCAAGTAAGGGAAGTGCAGCTCCCACCGCACATTTCCCTAGCTCTGTAAGGCGTCTACGAAGCATGGGGGGTATCTGCTTAAGCGGCAGTTTGGGCAAGATTTCTGGAAGATCAACAGGGTTTAATAACCACTCAGACCAAGCAGCTTTGTCTTCCAATCCAGGCGCTAGAGCATTCCATGAATGCAGTTTAAAACTAAGCAAAGGACACTCCCCATCCATATAGAACTGCACGCACGTAGGCCAATCTAGGCTGTACTATTTAAACAAAGAAAACTAAAGGCAAAATTCTACCTTGTTCCCGGACCGTTGCAAGCTTCTTGATACACTCCATAGACAAACCCTATAATACTATTGAACTTAAAAGGAAACTTCTCATTATAGGGAGATTTTAGTGAAAACCGTCGTAACACTTCTCTTATCTACACTCTTGCTGGCTGCCCCACACGCTCACAGTCGTGATACAAAGCACATGTTTTCTATCCAAGATGCAATGCAATCAGCAGACTTTCAGGAGCGTTTAGACCCTGAAATTCGCTTCTTCTTCGGCAACCAGAAACACCCCCGAGTTCGTAAATCCTTTGGCAATGTAGCCACTAATAAGAAAACCAATGCCTTCAACAAAAGCGATGAAGATGCATGCCGCTGGGTTCTACTTTCAGCACTACTCTCTCTTCAAGAGCGTGCAAAAAAAGAAGGCGGTAACGCTGTGATCAACATTGCAAGTTATTACAAGAAAAATAAGGTGAGCAGCAGGGATCAATATGAATGCCACGCAGGCGCTATTATGGCGGGCGTAGCATTAACTGGGGAAGTTGTTACACTTGCAAAATAAACTTGCCGACGAGCAGTGTTGGCTCTGGTATGCCCGAGCCAACACTGCACCTCTTCACACACTGTTAAGAAAACTACCTTCAGCGCAACAAAAGCACTTTAAAAGCGTCCGTACAGACAAACGGAAACGGCAATACATCGCGAGCCGCGCCCTCGTGTGCACAACCCTTAGCACACTATTTAAAAAACCCGAAAATTACTGGAACATTATTGAGCGTCCTAATAATTCACCTCTTATTTTAAACTTACCTAAGCCTTACTATATCAGTCTTAGCCACAGCCAAGACTTTATCTGTTTTGCCCTAAGTTCACATTGTATTGGTATTGATGTTGAACAAAGTCGGTTACGTAATTTTAGTACGGCAGCTATGTTCATGAGTGCGCAGGAACTACAAAAAATGCCACGTAACGAACCAGACCAACAAGCCTATTTCTATAAACTCTGGTGCGCCAAGGAGGCCTTTTATAAAGCGCTGTCAAAGAGCGAACAACAGCAACGCAGTCTTACAAGCTTGTCCTACCACGCATTAAAAGAAGGGAGAGGGGACTACCAGCTATATGAGACTTCGATTTGTGATTATCAAATCGCTGCCGTTTCCTCAAAGCCACTCTTGTCTGAACAAAACCTTTTGCACGAAGTTTCACTACTCCCTTAATCCAAGCCCCAACCAGACTCTTTAACTGTCAATTTGATCAGCCAATCAGCAATTCCGGCTTTCTCAGAGCTTAACTTGGATCGATAACGGTAACAGCTTTCGCTGATACCAGAGGCCATACATGCCAATCTGATACTGGCTCCTTGAGTGGCAATTACCTGCTGCGCCATCTCCTTACGCCGAGACTGCTTTACCACTTTTTTGTAAAGCCTCTTGGACGATCTCAGCCTTGAGGCGCTCTTCAGCATACACCTCCTTAAAGCGACGGTTTTCGTCTTCGAGTTCTTTCAGACGAGTCATCGACGAAGTATCCATATCGCCATACTTGGCTGCCGGTGTAACGTGATTTTTTCATAAGAATCTCCTGCGCTTAGGTTACGAGAAAATTCTACTTTTGAGGACCGTTAGTTTTCGGGGAGATTACCCTACCTTTAAGCACCATTACTTTTCAGAGGGGGAGGAACCGCCCTCGCAGTTAGCAGCCTGGAAGGCTTATCGACAAATAAAAAATTATGAACAATCAAAATTAAATTAAGATTTACTAAAAATTATTTTAGATCATTCATATGATAAAAATATAAAATTAATTTTCTCTATATAACAACAAGTTATAAATTTTCCTAAGAAGCGTTTAGAACGCAGAAAATTTTTATTTATTTATTAAAAATCAATAACTTAAACAGAAAATAAAAGCTTTAAAAACTTGACTTAAAATCAATATATAATATAAAATAATCATTAATAATTAACGATTAATCAAAAAAGGTAAAAGATAATGCAAGAGAGAGAAATAAAACTTCTTTTTAATGCG
>Ga0193961_1000789_pt1 | contig 11806 bp, 11 predicted proteins | sample FB_4_MG_FD_140371 | JGI IMG/M metagenome (GOLD analysis project Ga0193961, IMG submission 140371) | Microbial mat bacterial communities from the Broadkill River, Lewes, Delaware, United States - FB_4_MG | ecosystem: Environmental > Aquatic > Freshwater > River > Microbial mats | place: USA...
AAGAAATACCAACTCTTGAAGATAGATTAAGATCTAGATTTGAATGGGGTTTAATAGCAGATATACAAGAACCAGATTTAGAAACAAGAATTGCAATATTAAGAAAAAGAGCTGAATTAGAAAACTTAAGTGTACCTGATGAAGTAATTCAATTTATTGCAGATAAAGTTCAATCTAATATTAGAGAATTAGAAGGTGCATTAACTAGAGTTATGGCATATACATCTTTAACTAATGAAACAATAACTGTAGATGTTGCAGCTGAAGCTCTAAAAGATATTATATCAATAAAAAAACCAAAGCAAATCAATATTCCTAGGATTAAAGAACTTGTTGCAAATCAATATAATATTAGAATAGAAGACTTTAATTCTAAAAAAAGATCAAGAGCAATAGCTTTTCCAAGACAAATAGCAATGTTCTTAACTCGTGAATTAACTGATTTATCATTACCTAAAATTGGTGAAGAATTTGGTGGAAGAGATCATACTACTGTAATGCACGCTTGTGATAAAATTTCAAATCAAATGTCTGAAGATAGACAATTTAAAACTGAAATTGACACATTAGTAGATTCTTTAAGAAATAATTAGCTGTATATAAATATGTTTATAATTTGTTTATAGCCTGTGGAATGTTTTTAATAACTATTTTTTATACATTGCCTGTGGATAAAGGGTCGCTGCTTATACATTTTTTGTCCACAGCTTCATTTGTTTAATTTTATATTTATTAAGTGGTTATCCACAATTCCACAAGTACTACTATGATTATTACTATATATCTTACTAAATATATATATAAGAAATTTTAAGGAGGTTATCCACAATGAAATTTTCAATAGATGCTTCAGAATTAAATCATATAATAAATATTGCATTAAAAGGTATATCTTCTAGAAGTACTTTACCGATACTAAGTGGTTTTTTATTAGAAGCAGAAAATAATAATTTAATAATTACTTCTACAGATTTAGAATTAGGTATTCGTACATATACCCCATGCAATATTTTTGAAGAAGGTAGAATAGTTGTTCCAGCAAGATTTTTTAGTGAATTAGTAAAAAAACTTCCAGATGAAAATATTGTTTTTGAATCTAAAATAGATTTATCGATTCATATTTCATGTACTTCTTCTGATTTTAATTTAATTGGTTTAGATCCTATGGAATTTCCTTCATTTCAAGAAATAGAAGATGAAAAACAAATAGTTTTACCTAGTCATGTATTATCATCTATGATTAAGCAAACTAATTTTGCTACTTCAGTTGATGAATCAAGACCAATTCTTACAGGTGCACTTTTTGAATTTGATGAAAATGCATTTTATATGGTTGCTTTAGATGGTTATAGATTAGCATACAGACAAGAAAACTTATCTTTAAATATTAAAGAACAATTAGTAGTACCATCTAAAACATTAAATGAAATTCAAAAATTATTAGATGATAATGAAGATATAATTAAAATAGTTTTTAATAATTCGCATATAAGATTTGAAATAGGAAAAACAATATTTGTTTCAAGATTATTAGAAGGACAATTTTTAAATTATAGAGATGTAATTCAAATGACTCCAAAAACTAAAATTGAAATTGATTTAAAAACTCTTAAACACAGTTTAGATAGAGCGTCTTTATTTGCAAAAGAAGGAAAAAATAATTGCGTTAAACTTGAAATTAAAGATGGAAAATTATCTATATCATCACAATCAGAGTTAGGAAATGTTCTTGAAGTATTAGACGTTAAAAAAGAAGGTGAGGATTTAGTTATTGCTTTTAATGCAAAATATATGGCTGATGGTTTAAAAAGTATAGAAGATAAAGAGGTTACTCTTGAATTTATGAGTAGTGTTAATCCTTGTATAATTAAACCTAAAAATAGCGATGCTTATTTATATTTAATGTTACCTGTTAGATTGGTGGAGGCATAAAAATGAAGGAATTTAAATTAGAAAAACCATTTATAAAATTGGATCAATTCTTAAAGGCTACAGATCAAGTTTGTTCTGGAGGAGAGGCTAAAATAAGAATAATAGAAGGTGAAGTTTTATTAAATGATGAAATATGTACTCAAAGGGGAAAAAAATTATATAAAAATGATATAGTTTGTTTAGACAATATCTGTATCAAAATAATAGATTAAAATAATAAAAAATAAGATAAAAAAACGCTAAAAATAATGGCGTTTTTTTTATTTTAGTTAAAAAATAGACAATCAATAGCCTAAATATAAAGCTTAAATATTTTGATAATACAACTTAAAGTGTTATAATGTATATTGGATTTATATGTTGGAGGAAAAAAAGTGCAAATTGATAAATTAAAATTAATGTATTATAGAAATTACGATGAAATGCACATTTCTTTTGACGAAGGTATAAATGTGTTTATAGGAGATAATGCTCAAGGGAAAACAAATTTAATTGAATCAATATATTTTTTAAGTTATTTAAAATCATTTAGAGCAATTAAAGAAAAAATGCTTATACAATCTGGAAAGGATAAAGCATATATAGGTGCTCATATAATTTCAAATAGTAACGATTTATTGTCAGAAATCTTATTATTTGAAAATGATAAAAAAAGAATAAAGCTTAATAAATATGAAATTGATAAGAAAAAAGAATATATAGGTCAAATTCATTGTGTGGTTTTTTCACCAGATGATATGAAGATGATAAAAGAAGGGCCTTCTGAAAGAAGAGCTTTTTTAGATGAAATGATGATTAAATTTTTTCCTGTTTATGGATATTATTATAAAAGATATCAACATCTCTTATATCAAAGAAATGCTTTATTAAAAAGACTTAGATATGGTAAAGATAATTTAGATATGCTAGATGTTTTTGATTTGCAAATATCTGAATCTGCATTTGAAGTTACAAGGAGAAGAAATGAGTTTATAAAAGATATTACACCTTTTTTTGAAGAAATATATAGTCATATTTGCGATCATAAAGAAAAAGCTAATATTATATATAAACCTAGTTTAGATGAAGTTCAAAATAAAGAAGATGTTTTTAAAAGATATAAGATAAATCAAAATAAACAGATTGAAAGAGGTCAAACTCCAATGGGTCCTCAAAGAGATGATATTATTTTTTCTATTAATACTTTAGATTCTAAAAATTATGCTTCTCAAGGGCAAATTCGTTCGCTTGCACTTGCACTTAGATTATCAGAAATATTTTTAATAAAGGAGCGTTTTTTAGAAAATCCTATTTTATTATTAGATGATGTTTTGTCTGAATTAGATGAAAAAAGAAGATATCATTTATTATATTATTTTAAAGATATTCAGACACTTATTACAACGACTGATAAATATCATTTAAAAAATTTAAAAGTAAATAAATTTTTTAATATAGAAAATGGACATTGTTTAGAAAGTAAAAAATAAGCAAAAAGAGTTTCTTAGGATGATTATGTATTTTATTTCTAAAATCAGATTACTTGACATAATAAATCAAAGATACTTAATTGCTATTATTATAGATTAGAACAATAAGAGAGTTTTAAAGGAGTGCATAATATGAGTCAAATAAATGAGCGTCATTATGGCGCCGAACAGATACAGGTACTAGAAGGTTTAGAACCGGTAAGAAAAAGACCTGGTATGTACATAGGTTCAACAGGATTAAAAGGTTTACACCATCTAGTACAAGAAATAGTTGATAATAGTATTGATGAGGCTTTAGCTGGAGTTTGTGATACTATTATAGTTAAAATTAATTTTGATAATTCTGTAACTGTAATTGATAATGGAAGTGGAATACCAATTGATATTCATCCTAAAACTGGAAAATCAACTGTTGAAACAGTTTTAACTGTTCTACATGCAGGTGGTAAATTCAATAATGATGCATATAAAGTGTCAGGTGGTTTGCATGGAGTTGGTTTATCAGTAGTTAATGCATTATCTAAAGAATTAGAAGTAAAGATAAAAAGAGAGGGAAAATTATATAGACAATATTATAAATTAGGAGTTCCGCAAGGTAATTTAGAATGTATTGGAACTTCAGATATAACGGGAACAGAAATAACTTTTACTCCAGATGATAGCATATTTGATGAAGTTGATTTTAATGCTGCTACATTAGAACATAGATTAAGAGAAATGGCATTTTTAAATAAGGGTGTAAAAATTATTTTTAAAGACGATAGAACTGATAAATCTCATACATTTTATTATGAAGGCGGAATTAAATCATTTGTTGAATATTTAAATAGAAATAGAAAATCTATTCATGAACATACACTTTATTATGAGACAGAAAAAGATAAAGTTATTGTCGAAATAGCTATGCAATATACAAGTGAATATTCAGAAAATGTTTTTACTTTTGCCAATAATATTAATACACATGAAGGTGGAACACATTTATTAGGTTTTAAATCGGCACTTACTAGAGTGGTAAATGATTATGCAAGAAAAAATGGATTTTTAAAAGCAACTGATAAAAATCTTTCAGGAGAAGATGCAAGAGAAGGTTTAACTGCAGTTATATCAGTTAAATTACCTGATCCTCAATTTGAAGGACAAACTAAAGGAAAATTAGGAAATGCAGAGGTAAGAGGAATAACAGAATCAGTTGTAGGAAAAATAGTTTCGAGATTTTTAGAAGAAAATCCTAAGGATGCAAAAAATATAATAGAAAAATCACTTCAATCTGCTAGAGTTAGAGAGGCAGCTAGAAAAGTTAGAGATTTAACTAGAAGAAAAAATGCATTAGAAAGCACATCATTACCAGGTAAATTATCAGATTGTTCATCTAAAGATGTTGAAAAAACAGAAGTTTATATTGTCGAGGGTGATTCGGCTGGTGGTTCAGCTAAAATGGGTAGAGATAGTAAAATTCAAGCTATACTACCACTTAGAGGAAAAATTTTAAATGTTGAAAAAGCAAGGTTTGATAGAATTTTTAATTCAGAACAAATTAAAAATATGATTACTGCTTTTGGATGTGGAATAGGTGATGAATTTAATATTGAAAAATTAAGATATGGAAAAATAATAATTATGACCGATGCTGATGTTGATGGAGCTCATATAAGAACTTTAATTTTAACATTTTTATATAGATATATGAGACCATTAGTAGAGTATGGTAGAATATATATCGCACAACCACCTTTATATAAAGTACAGCAAGGTAAAAAAATAGATTATGCTTATTCTGATAAAGAATTAAATGGGTTATTAAGCGAAACAAATGGAAAACCTAACATTCAAAGATATAAAGGTCTTGGAGAAATGAATGCAGAACAACTTTGGGATACTACAATGAATCCAGATAATAGAGTTATTTTAAAAGTTACACTTGAAAATGCATCTCTAGCTGATGATATTTTCTCTTGTTTAATGGGAGATCAAGTAGAACCTAGAAGAGAATTTATTACAGAAAATGCAGCTTATGCTGAAGTGGATATGTAGTATAAAAATAGTTATAGAATCTTTATGATAGAATGCAGGAGGCTTTTATGCAAGAAGAAAATAACAACCAAAAAGTTATAGAAATAAATATTGAAGATGAAATGAAAAAATCCTATTTGGATTATGCAATGAGTGTTATTGTAGCAAGAGCATTACCAGATGTAAGAGATGGGCTAAAACCAGTTCATAGAAGAATTTTATATGCAATGCATGAATTAGGATTAACGCCAGATAAATCTTATAAAAAATCGGTTCGTATTGTCGGCGATGTATTAGGTAAGTATCATCCACATGGAGATCAATCTGTATATGATGCTATGGTTAGAATGGCACAATCTTTTTCAATTAGATATGAATTAGTAGATGGTCATGGAAACTTTGGTTCTGTCGATGGAGATGGAGCTGCTGCAATGCGTTATACAGAAGCTAAAATGGCAAAAATATCAATGGAAATGCTTAGAGATATTGAAAAAGAAACAGTAGACTATAGAGATAACTTTGATGGCTCATTTCAAGAACCTACAGTTTTACCAAGTAAATTTCCAAATTTATTAGTTAATGGTACTAATGGAATTGCAGTAGGTATGGCAACATCTATTCCACCTCATAACTTAAGCGAAGTAATAGATGGAACTATTGCTTTAATAGATAATCCAGAATTAGATTTAGAAGGATTGATGATGCATATAAAAGGACCTGATTTTCCAACAGGAGGAATTATTCATGGTAAAAGTAATATTGTATCAGCATATAAAACAGGAAGAGGAAGAGTTGTTGTAAGGGCAAAAACTGAAATTCAAGAATTTAAAAATAGTAGATTTAGAATAGTTGTTACTGAATTGCCTTATCAAGTTAATAAAGCTCGTTTAATTGAAAAAATTGCAGATTTAGTTAGAGATAAATATATTGAGGGAATATCTGATTTAAGAGATGAATCAGATAGAAATGGTATGAAAATAGTAATTGAATTAAAAAGAGATGCTAATCCTCAAGTAGTATTAAATAATTTATATAAACATACTCAATTACAAGATGTATTTTCAATTATATTATTATCTTTAGTTGATGGTATTCCTAAGGTATTAAATATTAAACAAATAATAGGATATTATATTGCTCATCAAAAAGAAATAATTGAAAGAAGAACTAAATATGATTTAAATAAAGCTGAAAAAAGAGAACATATTTTAAAAGGTTTATTAAAGGCGTTAGATCATATAGATGAAATAATAAAAACTATTAGAGCTTCTAGAACAGTACAAGAAGCAAGAGAACAATTAATAAATAAGTTCCAGTTTAGTGAAGAACAAGCAAAAGCAATATTAGAAATGAGACTTCAAAAGCTTACTGGTTTAGAAAGAGAAAAAATAATTGAAGAATTAGAAGAATTAGAAAAAATAATTGCGTATTATAGAGAAATTTTATCTTCTGAGGAAATGTTATTTAGTATCGTTAAAGAAGAATTATTAGAAGTAAAAGCTCGTTTTTCAGATGAAAGAAGAACGGCAATAGAAGTTTCTCAAAGTGAATTGCAAATGATTGATATGATAAAAAAAGAAGATGTTATAGTAACTCTTACTAAATTTGGTTATATTAAAAGAATACCTAATGATACCTATAGAGCACAAAATAGAGGTGGAAAAGGTATGAAAGGGTTAACAACAAGAGAAGAGGATTTCGTTGAAAATCTTTATACTTGTTCAACTCATGATGATTTACTATTTTTTACTGATAAAGGTAAAGTTTATTCAATTAAAGTTTTCCAAATCCAAGAAGCAAGTAGACAAGCTAAGGGTACAAATATTGTAAATCTTATTAATTTAGAACAAGGCGAAAAAGTTCATACAATGCTTAAAATTAGTTCAAGAGAAGAAGATAAATGTTTATTCTTTGCAACTAAGAATGGTATTATTAAAAAATCTTATTTAAGTAATTATAAAAATATAAGAAAAAATGGACTTTTTGCAATTCAAATTAAAGAAAATGATGAGTTAATTAATGTTAGATTAATTGATCCAAATTCAGAAGGAATATTAGTTACTAAAAAAGGAATGGCTATTAGATTTTCTACAGATGACAATGAAATTAGACCTATCGGTAGAACTGGTATGGGAGTAAGAGGTATTAGATTATCTGAAGGTGACGAAGTTGTAAACTTTAATATTATTGAAGATAATGCAGATTTATTAGTAGTTTCTGAAAGAGGATATGGAAAAAGAACAGATTTAGAACAATACAGACAACAAAATAGAGGTGGTAAGGGAATTAGAACTTATCATATTAGAAGTCATACAGGAGAATTAATTGGTGCGAGAGTTGTATCAAAAAATCAAGATGTTATGATGATAACTCAATCAGGAATAGTTATTAGACTTGAAGCTGATGGAATTTCTAAGATGGGAAGAAATACTCAGGGAGTCAAATTAATGGATGTATCAGAAAATGATATGTTAGCTACATTGGTTGTTGTTGAACATGAAGATGAAAATATTGAAGAAGTTGAAAATAATTTAAATATGGATGAAAATAATACAAATGAAAATATTGAAAATTTAGAAAATAATCAAGATTAAGGAACAGAAAAAAGAAAAATATGATAAAATATAATAGATAGTTATTATATTATTAAAAGCATAATTAAGAATATTATTTTTAATTATGCTTTTTTGCTAATAAATTATTAAAATTTGTAAAAAAAGTTTTTTTTGTTATTAAAAAGGGTAATAGCTTTATAATAAAAAACAGATACAAATAAGAGAGGTGTTTATATGGCTTTAGAAATTGAAAGAAGATATGAAAAAGAAAAAAATATTTGGATTATTGAACCAAAAGGCGATATTGATATTTTTAGTTCGCCACAATTTAAAGAAACATTACTTGGTGTTATAGAAGAAGGACAGGATGTATTAATAGATGGAAGTCAATTAGCATATATTGATTCAACTGGACTTGGTGTATTAATTTCAGGATTAAAAAAAATAAAAGAAAATAATAAAAATATTGCTTTTCAAAATATTAAACCAAATGTTGAAAAATTATTTAGTATTACAGGATTAGATAAAATTTTTTTAGTAGGAGAAAATTAAAATGTGTAAAGATAGAATTGAATTAAGTATACCTACAAAAAAAGAGTATGTTAAAATAGCTAGACTTACAGCTTCAAGTGCAGCATCTAGTTTAGGTTTTGATATAGAAGAACTAGAAGATATTAAAGTTGCGGTTGGAGAAGCAATAAATATTGCATTTAAATTTGATGATAAAGAATTTAATGAAATAAATATGATTTTTGAGTTATTTGAAAATACTTTTAGCGTTAATGTTATATATCCAGGTTGTATGGAAAAAGAAATAGAAGATAAATCTGAAAATGATTTAAGTTTTTTAATATTAAAAAGTTTAATGGATGAAGTTAAGGTGTTTTGTGAAGAAAATTCTGCAAAATTAGTTATGCTTAAAAGATTGGATGTGTAGCTATGGCACCTAAGAAAAACAATGCTGAAATAAAAATACTTTTTAAAAAATTTGAACAAACAAGAGATTTTCAAATTAGAGAAGAACTTATAAAAAAACATTTATATATAGCTGAAATTTTATCTAAAAAATATGCTAATAAAGGAATTGATTATGAAGATATTTATCAAGTTGCTTGTTTAGGATTAATTTATGCTATAGATAGATATGATTTATCTAAGGGATATGAATTTTCTAGTTTTGCAACTCCAACAATTATAGGAGAAATAAAAAAATATTTTAGAGATAAAGGCTGGTCTATAAGAGTACCTAGAAGAATTCAAGAAATATCAAAGAGTGTTAATAATGCAAAATCTATGTTAAGTCAAGAACTTCAAAAAACTCCAACAGTTAAAGATATTGCAAATTATCTGAATTTATCTGAAGAGACTATTTTAGAAGCATTAGAGGCATCAAATGTTTATACAGTAGGTTCTTTAGATTCAACTATTGAAAATGAAAATGATGATAAAAAAATTAATTTAAGAACATTAGTTGGAGAAGAAGATAAATTTTATGATATGGTTGAAAATAAAGATTTTATAATGAGGACAATGGCTAAGTTATCTGATATTGAAAGAAAAATAATAGAGGATAGATATTTTAATAAAAAAACTCAAATAGTAATAGCAGAAGAAGTTGGTCTTAGTCAGATGACAGTATCGAGGTTAGAAAAGAAAATATTAAGTAAATTTAAACAAGAATATAAAAGAATTAATTAATAATTTTAGAGAGTCATAAGACTCTTTAATTTTTTATAAAAAAATAAAGAAATAATATTGACAATCATTATCAATTAAGATATACTTAACTTACCCTTCCTCAACAGATTAATTGAAGATTATATGAATATAATTGAAAGATGTGATTTGTTTGATGGACATTCTTATAGTTACAAGTATTTCATTAATTTGTTTATGGATTGTTTTTAAAAGAGTTAAAGCTATTAAAAAAGGACAAAGAGGATGCAGTAACGGTTGCGATGGCTGTGAAAAATCTTGTAGTTCTAAAAAGCACTAACTCAAACCTCAAAGATTTCAAAAAACAATTCCCTAATATTTTGAAACACACCCTTAAAAAAAGAAAGTGATTCACTTTCTTTTTTTGATTAAAAGAATTATAATAAGAGAGAAATAAATTTAATAAAAGATTAAAAAGCTTGCTTTTTACAGATTAATAATATACAATAAATATCTGTGGAAAGTTTCCTTGCTCCATTAGAGAGCCATAGACCAAGAGGAGGTGAAAGAATGCGTCCATACGAAGGAATGTTTATTTTCAAACCAACATTAGAAGAAGAAGCTCGTACTAATTTAATTGAAAAATTAAAATCAGTTATTGCAAGTTTCGGTGAAGTAACAGAAGAAGAAGATTGGGGTAACCGTAAATTAGCTTATGAAATCGAAGATTTCAAAGAAGCATATTATTACTTAATACGTTTTAATGCTAAGAATGGTGTAAACCAAGAAATTAACCGTCAAGTACGTATTACAGAGAGTATATTACGTCATCTTGTTATCCGTTTAGATGAGAAGTAGAAAGGGAGGCCAGCTATGAATTTAGTTGTATTGATGGGTCGTTTAACACAAGATCCAGAGTTACGATTTTTACCAGGTAATGGAATGGCTGTTGCAACTTTCACTTTAGCAGTGGATAAAGGTCTAAGCAGAGATAAGAAGGCAGAATTCCAGCAAAGTGGTAAACCAACAGCTGATTTTATTCGTATAAGAGTTTGGGGCAAACAAGCTGAAAACTGTGCGAATTATTTAGCTAAAGGAAGACAAGTTCTAATTCAAGGAAACATTGAAACCGGAAGCTATGAAAAAGATGGCCGAAAAGTTTATACTACAGAAGTTAGAGCATCACGAGTTAAATTTATTGACTGGGGTGATAAACAAGTTGCTGGAAATGTTCAAAAGAGTGCCAAAAGTGGTAATCCTTTTGAAGATGATTTTGACGGTATTGAAGGTTTTGAACCAATTGACAATTCAGATATTCCGTTCTAAAGAGGAGGTAAGAAAATGCGAAAAGGATTTAAAAAACGTAAAAAAGTATGTCAATTTTGTGCAGACAAATCGAAAGAAATTGATTATAAAGATTTAAATCGTTTACGTCGTTATGTAACTGATAGAGGTAAAATTTTACCACGTCGTGTTACAGGTAATTGCGCAAAACATCAAAGACAAGTTACTATTGCGATTAAAAGAGCTCGCATGGTAGCATTATTGCCATTCATTTCAGATTAGAAATTTATATAAAAACAAACCACTTTTTATAGGTGGTTTGTTTTATTTTATACATTAATTGATTTATTGATGAAATAAACTTAAATCTGTTATAATAAAGGGTAACAAAGAATATTAATATACTAAAAAGACATTAGAGGTGAATATATGCAGATAAATAAACCAACTAAACAATTAACAGAAGCAGCATTATTTTTGAGTATTGCAATGGTTTTTTCGTGGATAGGTTTTTCTTTTATGCCACTTTTATTAATTGTTTTACCTCTTCCATTTATAGTTGCAGGTAGCCGTATAGGTTTTAAATATACAGTTATATCATTGTTGTTATGTTTTTTACTAATAACTTTTACAATAGATCCACTTACAGGGTTATTTTTTATTTTTGGATTTTCAGGAATGATTTTATCTATAGATTGGGGATTAAAGAAAAGAAAAAAAATGTATCAAACTATAATATTATCGATATTTACTACATTATTAGGTTTATTGGTTTATTTATTAATGTTTGATAAAATAACGGGTTTACCATTTAAAGAGTTAATTTCTCAAACATTTGATCAGATGTTTGAAATGAATGAAGCATTATTTAAAAGTGCGGGAGTAAGTGGTAAAGAA
>Ga0193961_1000790_pt1 | contig 11804 bp, 7 predicted proteins | sample FB_4_MG_FD_140371 | JGI IMG/M metagenome (GOLD analysis project Ga0193961, IMG submission 140371) | Microbial mat bacterial communities from the Broadkill River, Lewes, Delaware, United States - FB_4_MG | ecosystem: Environmental > Aquatic > Freshwater > River > Microbial mats | place: USA...
CGAATTGAGCAATCCTGGCACAGCTGTCACCACATTGCACCTATGACAGAGGCATTCAGAGAGAGCTTTGTCGCCTGGGCCTCCTGTCGCTTGCCGCCTTGAAAGAAACGCTGCGTTATTGCCAACGGTGCCTTAGAGAGACTTGACCCAGAGCCCTGCTCCTTTTTCTTCTGTCAACAGGCGACGCGCGATCGCCGAAAACTAAACTGCTACGGCTATCCAATTCCGCCCGGCGGCCTGCCCAGGGCTGACCTTTGTTCCCCTTCGAGGGCCCTTAGGCAGCACAGTTCGGCGCCACAGTGGCAAGATGTTACATTGTGACCCTAGTAGACCAAGCATTGCCCCTTGCTCAGAGGAGCACCGCGCCTGCGAGGCGTCACAAATATAGACCAAGTTGGGAGAACAAAATGTCTAAGATGAACTACGCCGCTGGCTTGGGGCTCGCCCTCGCTGCGACAGCGCTGCCCATCGCAGCCGCCGCAGAAAACCGCATAGACCGCATCCGACCCGATGCGCCGGAACTCGCCGCCTTTGGCACCCACCCCATCGGTGTTCAAACGCTGCAATTCACCAATCCAGATCAAAATGATATCCTCAACACCACAAATGAGGCGCAACCGCTCTATGATCGTGATCTCACTGTTGAGGTCTGGTATCCAGCGGCGGCGGGAACAGAGGCAGGCGGCAGCTATCGTGCCTTCCTGCGCGACGGCAAGACAGAGGTCACCCTGCAGGGCCGCGCGGCCCGTGACGCCGCTCCAGCCAGTGGCGAAACCTACCCACTGGTCGTAATTTCACATGGCTACCCTGGCAATCGCTATCTGCTGTCCCATCTGGGAGAGAACCTGGCGACCAAGGGCTATGTCACCGTCTCGATAGATCATCGCGACAGCACCTATTCCGACAAGGCCGCTTTTGGTTCCACCCTGTTGAACCGGCCAATTGATCAGCGTTTTGTCATTGATCAGATGGAAGCTCTTGAAGGACCTTTGGGGGATATCATTAACACCGATCAGACCGGTGTTATCGGCTATTCCATGGGCGGCTACGGCGCCTTGATCTTTGCCGGTGCAGGCGTGACCGAAGCCTCTACTCAGTATAGCTGGGGTACACCAGCGGGTCTGCTCGCACGTCATCAGGCAGGTTCCGAAAGCCATGCCGCGCTGAATGATGAGCGCGTCAAAGCTGTCATTGCAATTGGACCTTGGGGTATGAACACCGGTTTTTGGGACGCGACCGGCCTGGCCGGGATCAACAAACCGCTGATGATGATGGCCGGCAGCGTCGACGATGTCTCAGTCTATCCGGCGATGCGCAAAATCTTTGAGGGAGCAGTCAATACCAACCGCCACCTACTGACTTTTGAAGGCGCAAATCACAATGCCGCCGCGCCAATGCCTGCTCCGGTCGAGAGCTGGGAACCGGTCGACAATCTCGACTTCATCCCGTTTGAGCACTACGCGGATGCAGTTTGGGACACCAACCGAATGAACAATATCACCCAGCACTTTGCCACGGCGTTTATGGGGCTTCACCTCAAGGCAGAGGCAGACAAGACCAGCTACCTAGAGCTGGTTCCCAATGCCGCAGACGGCGTGATCTCGCGGGATGACGCGGGCAAGGAACTGCCTGATCACAGCTACTGGAAGGGCTTTGCGCCACGGACAGCCGTTGGCCTCATGTTTGAAAGTCTTGAAACTGGCCAATAAGCCTGCAGGCTAGGTGACCCTCAAATACGGTTGTCTCCTGGGGATGGTATTCACCTCCGGGGGCAGCCCTCATCCACACAGTATCAAACGCGCTGCAGGGGTTTCCCGGCACATTTTTGCCCAATTTGCACCCTCATTCTTGCCAAGTTCTTAATACATTTGACAAGTGAGCCCAAAATTAGCGAAGACAGTAGCCGGTGCAACTTTGAGTAAACAAATTGTTTCTACGAGATTATATCTTTCGCGGCTTGATTGCCGCCCTGCTCCTTTTTTCGGTGACTCCGGTGTCCAGTAAAGAGCATCCTAAAGTTGTGCTTCAGTGCAATTCTGCCCAGCATCCCATGATCTGCAAGGCCTTGGCCGAGGCGTTGAGGGATAAAAGGCCTGGACTAAACTTAATCGTCTCTGACGATTCCGCGCCTGTCGAGACCGATGGCCTGGATCAGATATCAGTTCTGACTATTTCCTATCATGAACAAAAACGAACCAACACTCTCCTCTCTGGCCGGCTTATTTGGCAAGATCAGGAGGGGCAACGTGTGGACGGCCCAGTCCTGGGTCTCACAATCATGGACAGCACTCTGCGCGGCAAAGATCTCTCGCCCTTTGCACAAGCCCTCGTACAGCACTCAGATCTTCCCTTGTGAGGATCAAACCCCTTAGACCGGTCCCAGCGACCAACTTTCACATCTGCAAACAAAAGGATTGTTTCATGCCTGCCAGCACCGACAACCAAAACCCCTCCACCTTTGGGAATTCAAATCAGTCAGGACAGTCGCATGTGTGAGTTTTGTGGGAACCGGGATCATTCTCTGTTTGGCGAAGGCGCGACCTATACTCCAACAGAAGAGGCAAATGCAGCAGGCAAACCAACCTATTCCGTTGACCAGATCGCAGACTATCTGACGGACGGCTTCTGGGAAGACTACGGCGAAACGCGCCGAGCTTTCGTCATTGATGCATCGCGTGAGATCACCGTTAATCTCAGTGGCCTGACAAGTGCTGCACAGGCTGTGGCTCGGGAGGCTCTGGAGGCCTGGGAAGCCGTAAGCGGTCTCAACTTCGTGGAATCATCCGTTGGTGTCGACATCAACTTCGACGATACCGATCAAAGCGGCGCATATAACTCTTCCATAGCTGGCGGCGGGACTCTCTACTACTCCTCTGTCAACATACCGACTTGGTGGTCGCTTTATGGGGATGATTACTATCTTCAGACCTTCATTCACGAAATTGGTCACGCGCTAGGCCTGGGACATGGTGGGGCCTACAACTATGACCCCAATAACCCCACCACCTACGAGAACTCTGCCGAATACACCAATGACAGCTGGCAAACGACCATCATGTCATATTTCTCGCAGGATGATGCCACAGCGGTTGATGCTGATTTTGCCTATGTTTACACCCCCCAGGTCGCTGACATCGCAGCCATCCACGATCTCTACGGGACGCCAACCAATGTGGAGACCGGCAATACCACCTATGGAGATGGCAACACCACCGGCCGCAGCATCATGGACATGGATCACGCCTATGCCTTCACAATCGTAGACAGCGGCGGCATTGATACCATTGATCTGGGCTCGCGTAGCTTTGACCAAAACCTAAGCCTGGTTGTTGATACATTCTCGGACATCAATGGGATCACTGGCAATCTTGCTATTGGACGTGGAACCGTGATTGAAAACGCCATCACCGGGTCCGGCAATGACACAATTATCGGCAATGCCGCCAACAATAGCCTGACCTCTGGCGCAGGCCTCGATTCACTGTTTGGCGGAGCCGGCAATGACACACTCAACGCCGGGAGCGGCAATGATACCATGGATGGTGGCACCGGCAACGACACCATGCAGGGGGGCTCCGGGAATGACACTTACTATGTGGACTCCGAGGGAGACAGGGTTGTCGAAAACGCGGGTGGAGGCCGGGATTCCGTTTTTGCATCCAGCAGCTTCTCATTGCAATACGGCAGCGCGCACGCCGAAAACCTGACCTTGTCTGGGACAGGCGATTTCTATGGGTTCGGCAATGGGCGCAAGAATAAGATCACCGGCAATGACGGCAACAACATTTTGAACGGTGGATGGGGTAACGACACGCTGATTGGTGGGGCAGGCAACGACACGTTCAAGGATTCCTCCGGCAATGATTTCATGGTTGGCGGTACCGGCAATGACACCTACCTTGTGGACTCCCTGACGGACCGGATCTACGAAAAGTCGGGCGAAGGCACTGATGTCATCAAGACCGATCTCACGCTGAACCTTCAGGACTACAGCAACCATGTGGAGTTCCTGATCCTCACCGGCACAGGGAATACCAATGGTACCGGCAATGGATTGAACAATACGCTCTATGGCAACAGCGGCAACAACCTGCTTAACGGGGCTGCGGGCGATGACACTCTTGCGGGCGGCGCAGGGAATGACACGTTCCAGGATGACTCAGGCGCAGATGTGATGATCGGCGGGGCTGGCAGTGATGTTTATTACGTCGACAACCTAGGCGACCGCGTCGTCGAACGTAAGAGTGAGGGCCGAGACAGAGTCATTTCCACCGTTGATTTCTCCTTGGCCGATCAAAGCAACCACATCGAGATCCTCGCCTTGAGCGGCTCCGGAAGCAATCCAGATGGCAGCGGTATTGGCAGCATTTCCGGTACCGGCAACACTCGCGATAACATTATCTACGGCTCCAACGACGCCCGCAGCATTCTCGATGGCGCAAATGGCAACGATACGCTCTATGGCGGAGACCAAGCCGACCAATTGATCGGCGGTCAAGGTGCGGACCACATGGTCGGCGGGCTCGGCAATGATGAATACTCTGTAGACCATATCGGCGACCGCGTGGTGGAGCGCGGAGGCGGAGGAAGCGATCTGGTCAACTCCACGATTTCTTTCTCTCTCGCGGACAACGGAAAAAATATCGAAGGCCTGACGCTCCTTGGCTCCGGAAACATTGATGGGACCGGCAACTGGCTGGACAATACCATTCTTGGGAACAGTGGAGACAACGTCATCAGCGGTGGCTGGGGGAACGACAGCCTAAATGGTATGAGCGGCAATGACACGCTTATGGGCGACGGCGGCAATGATCAGATGACAGGTGGATCGGATGCAGACACCTTTGTTTTCTCAGACGGTTTTGGTGTTGACCGCATTCTGGACTTCGATGTCGCCGAAGCCGGAGAGGTTATCTCCTTGGCAGGGGTCTCCGACATCACCGACTATACGGACTTGGTCAACAATCACCTGACCGAGGTCGACGGGAATGCTCTGATTAGTGATGGAAACGGCAATTCCATCACCCTGACGGGTGTCACACTGGCAGATCTTTCTGCGGATGATTTCCTATTTTAATCCCGAGGCAGATCAGAAAAGCCCCCTCCACTTAGGGCACTCCAAAGCGAAAGGCGGACCAGTCTGGTCCGCCTTTTTTGATGGGTGATATGAAAACCAGTCTTAGGTTTCCTCAGTCTCTGTTTCATGAGCACCCTTCGACCACTGGGCGTTCATCACCCGATTGAGCCAAGCCAGCCCGACAAGGGCAAGCCCCAGCCCCATGAACGAAAATACCCGGGTCAACCCGGACAAGCCGCTCATATCCACTAGGAAAACTTTTGCAATTGTCAGCACGACACCGGCCATAGCCAGTCGCCGCAGCGTATCAGAGCGACGCCAGAAAGCCAGCAAGAGCAGCCCAGCAGAGGCCAACAGCAGCGCAACCGTGTAGGAATAAAGTTCCGCATCAATCACCCCGTTTAGGCTCAGATCATCACCACGCCAGAATCGGCGGATCTCAAAGGTGACATAGATCGCGCCCAATACAGAGGCCGCAATGGCAAAGCCACGGCGCACCCAATGCAATAGATGGTCGAGGCGTAGTGCTGCAAAAGAAAGGACCGCAGCCAAAGGCAAATAGGCCGCCGCGAGACTGTCAAAGATCAACGGACCGCGCACCATCTCACTGCTGGACAACAGAGGATTTGCGAAGAAAAACAGCCCCGCAAAGCTGGCCAATGCAGCCAGGCCATATCCGAGGATCAAAAGGCCGCGCAGAGCGGCACTCATGGCGCTGCTCAGACGTATCCGGTGCAGCTGGTTGATCAGGGAGGCGGTCCAGACTGTGGCCATTAATCCCATGCCCGCGTGGCCGTAACGCATCTGTTCCGGCAACAAGCGCAGAATCACAACACTTAGGAAAACCGCTGCAATCAAGGTCGCGGCGCTTTCCAGTATGAGCGCGGTTTTCTCCCGTTCGTGCCGCGCGCCCAGCCAGCCCAGACCCAGCAGGGTCAGGCTGCCAAGGTAGCCCAGGAAGATCTGCAAAAGCGGCGTTACATATTGCCAACGCTCCTCCAGATAGTCGCGATCAAGCGCCCAGGCGACGCCAGGGTCCAGCACTAGCCGATAGGTGATCACAGCCACGCCAATCTGCACAAACAGGAGCAGTTCCGGCAGATCATATTTGCGGTCAATCAAGATGACCAAGAGCACCATGACTGACAGAGCCAGAGTCAGTGCGGTCTTTGCCAGTACCAAGAACAGCGCAAAGGCAATAAGGGTAAGCGCAGATATGGCAAACAGCGATACCCTCAGATCTTTCCGACGACGCGAGGGGCCCCGGGCACAGCGTTCTGACAAAACCGTCATAGCCGCCGCTACTGCCAGCACCACCAGCGCCCAAGTATAAACACCATGCACCACAGCAGGCGCCCAAGTGAATTCCAGAATGAGGATCATCGCTGGCGCAAAGCTTGCTGCACAGAGCCCCCAGAACAGGGAGTGATCTTTCGCATCCACCTCGGTATCCGACTCGGCCAGGCTCCACTGCATACGTAAATAGGCCAAACCAGAGCCGAGCACGCCGATTGCAACCAAAGCCCAGACAATCTGAGGTGCCGCAGTTTCTGGCGGGCGTTCAACGGCAGCTTGGAACTCTTGAAACAGCGGGCCAAGGCCGATCCCCTCAAACAGGACCAGCGCGAGGATCGCGCCCCCCGGCACCAGCGCATGATCAAACAACGCCGGAGCCTGCCGCATCCAGACCAGGCAGGCCAGCAACAGCGCCACCAGAGTGACCAGCGCAAAGATCACAACTTCGGCCTGGTAACTTCGCAGGGCCACAAATAGCGCAGCAGCCCCAACAGCGCAGGTCGCAGCGGCAGAAATACGGGTTGGAAATTCAGGGTAGATGCGCTTGCCTTGCACAGGCCAAAAGACCTCGATACTCGCTGGGCCCGCATGTCGCGGCCAGAGGCTACGCTCCGGCAAGATTACCGCTACAGCAGCGATCCACATCAAGCTGATCAGAAAATCCACTGTCCCTGCCCCTGCCAGGTGGAGCAACAGGCTGGCGCTGAGCGGTGCGGCTAGTGAAAGCCCCGAAATCCAGGCCCAGCGTTTCACCGTGTCCACGCCCAGCCCCACCGTGGCAATCAAAGCAAAGTAATAGTAGAGCATCCAAGGGTCCTGCGATTGACCGCCCACCAGAAACGGAACAACGCTGGCGCCCAACAGCCCCAACGCGGTGAGAAAGGCACCATAGAACCAGCCCAACACCAGAGCCAAAACTGAGACCAAGCACAGAGCTACAAAGCTCAGCCCCGGTTCAATCAGCAGATACAGCACCCGAGCCGACAGTACCCCTGCAAAAAGCGTTATCACCCCTGCACCCGCCAAGGCAGAGGGAAGGTGCTGCGTCGCCCCCTCCGTTGCGTCGCCCAAACGGCGCCGAATTATCTCAGCTGCAACAATAAGCGCGGAGCCAAAGCCCAAAGAGGCCATGACGCGCCAAAACGGGGTCAACAGACCGTTTTCAACACCATATTGCACCATAAACAGGCCCGCCAACGCCAATGATGCAGAGCCCGCAACCAGAACCCAGTTCTCACGCAGCCACTGGCCAAGCGCCGCCGCGAGATCACCGCGCAGTACAAAGGCTCGAGGCGGCAGGCTTTGGGCATTGTCACGCAGCCCAGGACCTGCGGCGGATGATGACGATCTGTCAGTCCCTGAGATACTGGCAGCCTGCGCCACTTGTTGCGCCGCTGGTGCTGCCTCCGCCTGGGCCTCAGGGGGAACTACCTGATCTTCGTCCAGCTCGGATTGCGCCTCAACCTGCTGCCCCTGCCCCCAGGGGTCCAACGATCCATCAGGCGAAACCGTATCTTTCTCAAGCTCTTGTTCTACTGAGGAATGTTGCCCATCTGTGCCGGCTTTTTTCAGGCTCAGCACCTTGGCTTCCAAATCGCGGACACGCGATTTGAGCAGGCTATGCGACACCAGAAGGTAGGGCAGACCAAGCAGCCAAACCAAGCCCAAAAGCCCCAAAAGAGCGAAACCATAATCAAGCATAAAAAGGTCTTTTCAAAGAGACAAAACTGGCGACAAGGCTAAGGAATTCTCCTGCGACGCGCAAGCGAAGGTGATGATGCCCAGCCTGAACGCTCTGAAACCACGCAGGGACTTGGCTAAGGACCCTAGCCAAAACTGGCGGGTCAGTTGCCCGGCATCACAAGATGCTCACCCCAGTGGCACCCGGCTACATCCGCCAAAAGAGACAGCCTCATAGTAAGACCTAAAAGGCTGCCCTGTGGCTTTAGCCAAAGACATAGAAAGTCATTTTGTTCCCATCAGGGTCACGCACGTAGGCCCCGTAAAACCGGTCTGGAATGCGTTGCCCCGGTTCCCCCTCACAGGTCGCACCAAGCGAGATCGCCTTGGCATAAAGCGCGTCCGCTTCTTCTTTGCTCTTAGCCGCAAAGGCTACCATATTGCCATTGCCTGGCTGTGGATCCTCTTTGTCATAGGGCACACAGACCGAAATCATTGGCTCTTTAGGGGTTGCCCCAATCATCGCGATCCGCCCGGCATCAATGATTACCTTGGCGCCACGATCCGCAAAAAGATCGCAATAAAAGGCCTTGGCTTTTTCCATATCTGAAACGCCAACAGTTACATATCCAATCATAAGATTTCCCTTGGTTTTTCATCAAGGGTAGCCTCAGCCTAGCGCAGGTCAAGCGTACATAAAGGTTACCCCCCGTCCACATTCAAGTAGACGGGGGGGAGTGCTTTTGTGCGAGTAACAGATTGTGGATAGCCGAGCTGCTAGGTCACCCAGCCAAGCGGTCGGCGTCAAAGCTGTCGTCATCAAAACCCTGGGCCGCGAAGTCATCAATCCCAAAGTCATCCGAACCAAAAACATCGTCATTCGCCATTGCCTGAGGAGCCTCATCATAGGCATTTGCAGCTCCCCCCTGCGAGGTCGGCTTGAGACCAGCAACAAGTTCCGCCAATTCCGACGCAGCCTGTTGCAGGCTTTTGCCTTGATCACTGGATTTCAGAACCATACTGGCGTTCTGCTGGGTCACTCTGTCCAGCTCGATCATGCCAGCATTGATTTCAGAAATCGTCGAAGCCTGTTCCCCAGAAGAGGCGGCGATCTGAGTGATCAGCGTCGAGACAGATTGAATTTTTTCGATAATCTCCTCCAACGAGCGACCTGCCGCATCCACCAAATCAACGCCAACCTTGACCTTTTCCGAACTCGTTCGGATTAGTTCACGAATTTCATTGGCAGATGTCGCAGACTTAAGCGCCAGTGACCGCACCTCAGACGCCACCACGGCAAACCCACGCCCGACTTCGCCCGCGCGCGCCGCTTCAACCCCGGCGTTCAGCGCCAACAGGCTGGTCTGGAAGGAAATATCATCGATCACGCTGTTGATTTCAGAGATCTTTTCAGAGGATTCGTCGATCTCTTTCATCGCCTGCACGGTGCGTTGGACAATATCGCCGCTGCGCTGAGCGACCTTGCTTGTCTCCGCAATAGTGCCTTCAACCTCTTGTGTCTGAGTGGTGGCCGAGCGCACATTTGATGTGATGCTGTCTAGCGCCGCAGCCGTCTCTTCCAGCGTTGCTGCCTGATTTTCGGTGCGCTGAGACAGATCATCAGTCCCACTCGCCATTTCGCCAATCTGCTGTTCCATCTGCGAGATCGTCACCAAGACCCGGCCGATCAGATCATCCAGAGTTTCCGCAGTTTGGTTAAAGTCAGAGCGCAGCGCAGTATACTCTGGGCTCATTTCTGTTTTGATCCGGTAGGACAAGTTCCCCTTTGACAGGTTATTCAAACCATTCGCCAGCTCTCGTACCACACCGGCCTGCTCTTCAGCTGCGGCCTTGGAACTTTCTTCCAGCTCGGCATTGGCGCGCATCGCATCAACGAACTCCACAACAGCGGCGGCCAGACGACCGAGCTCATCACCGCGACTTTTCTCAGGAACCGCGCTATCGGTGTCGCCGCTGCGCAGGGCGTCAATACGGTCTACGATCCGATCCAAGGGCCGAGTAACGGAGGCCGCAGAGAAGTAGACAATCACACCAATCAGCAAACAGATGGCAAAACCAATGACAGCAGATTGCTGGTAAAGGGATGTAATGGTTGTGTGAATGATGCCGTTGTTGAAGCCCATAACCATCTGGCCAACATTTGTTCCGTCAGCAAGGTTCAGAGGAAACTTCACATAGACGACCTTGTTGACCTCCACTGTTTTATCAGCGGCTTCATCTTCCAAAATTCCAGAGATCTGTTGAGAGAACTCTTCGCGGCGGGCTTCATCGACAAAGACCTCCGAGAAACTCTCACCATCGACAATCACTTGCACAAACAGAGCATTTTCCATCTCCGCAATGCCCTGGATCGCGCCCATGGCCGCGTCGCTGTTAAAATCCCAGACCGCAGCAGCCACGGGTGGGACAACAAAGCGCTGTGCCAGCTGAACTTCGCTATCAAAAGCTTCAAGCAGAGCGGAACTGTGCTTGGAGGCCCAAAATACTGTGTAGGCCAAATTCGACAGAACGATACAGGCCAGAATGGGCAGCAGTAACTTCTTCTTTATGGACATGCCCAGTATCCGCTTTAGGTATCCCATTATTGCTTGCTCCACTTGCTTAGTCTGTTGTCTTGTTTCTATGGGCTTCAGTCGCGCAGTGTTTTTTGCGGGCTTGGCTCTGCATTCCAAAATTGATCTTCGATCCGGGTGCCAAATCACATTGACGTGTCGAAAATTTCCTGCGCTGGGATCGTCAGTTCATTTGGCCAAACTGACAATTCCGCCCCATTGTTGTTTGCACCAACAGGAGGAAACCGCCGCATCAAGTAGGCCTTGTCAGCCCCCTTGATGCGGCAACGATCACTTAGTAGGACATATAGTTGCCTTCGAGAGCATCACGGTATTTGTCCGTCCATTTGGTGTTGATCTCGGCGATGGTGCCGGCGGCCTCCAGTTCTGCGAAACAGCGATCAAAATCAGCCGCCAGAGCCGGATCTCTAAAGCTCATCGCATAGGGGCTTGGGTCAAAAATCGCGCGAAATTCGATGGACTGGCTGGCGTCAACACCTGAACCTGTTCCAGCTTCCTGCAACTGGCGGGCAAACTCTGCAAACAGCATGCCATCACCAAGGATGCCATCCACGCGTTTGCCATAGAGCAGTTTGCTCTGGGTCTTTTGGTCAGCCATTTCACGGTAGGACTTAAATTCAGATGTGCTGCCGCCCAGACCCGGAATAATGTTGCTGGCGCCTTCGAAGGCCACAATGTTCCAGCCACTCAGATCCGACAGCGCGGAAGCCTCGTGGCCTGAGGAGGTCAAATAGGAAACACCATTTTGATAGGAGATATAGGACTGCGTCTGCGTGCCGGCCGTTGGCATACCCACAGGTACGGTAGCCACAGCATCGCCAGAGCCTTTTTCAAACGACTGCCAATGGCGCGTAAAAGGCTGGACTGTAAACACAACGCTATGCCCGCAATGCCCCAAGACAGTCGAAATAATCTCAGCCTCACGGCCAGTTCCGTCCTTTTGAATCATTGGGGGCAGATCACCAGCCATGACTTCAATTTCAGCAGCCGCAACCGCACTAGATAGAAATGTAAGTGAGGCAGACAGTGTTGCTGCAATTCCGAACTTCATACTTTCGCTCCTAGAAATACGTCCTTCTCAGAAAACCAGACTATTGTTAATTCTGAATTACCCCGGTTTATCCAAGGCAAGAAAAGGCCTTCAAAACCGCGAAAGA
>Ga0193961_1000792_pt1 | contig 11785 bp, 10 predicted proteins | sample FB_4_MG_FD_140371 | JGI IMG/M metagenome (GOLD analysis project Ga0193961, IMG submission 140371) | Microbial mat bacterial communities from the Broadkill River, Lewes, Delaware, United States - FB_4_MG | ecosystem: Environmental > Aquatic > Freshwater > River > Microbial mats | place: USA...
AACTAATCCAGGTAAAATTTTTACTAGAGAAGAATTGCTAGAAGTAATTTGGGGATATGAGTATTTTGGAGATTTGAGAACTGTAGATGTTCATATTAGAAGGCTTAGAGAAAAAATAGAAGAAAATTCTAATCAAGCTGAATATATTCTGACTAAATGGGGAGTTGGTTATTATTTTAGGGGAAAAGTTCAATAAGAGTTTGAATAAAAAAAAGTATTTTATTAGTATAAGGTGGAAACTTGTTTCCACCTATTTGTTATTGCTAATTATATTTATGTTAATAACAAATGTATTTGTTAGTAAAACATTATATTCAATTTATCTATCACAAGTAGAAGAAAAAATGTTAGAAAATGCTTGGCTAGTTGCTAATAGGGCAAAAACATATTTAGATGTAAGAAGATTTAAGATATATGAGGGAGATATTCATTCACTTGTGTTTAATCAATCATTAATTATTGGTGCAAGAATAATGATTGTAGATACTGATGGAATTGTTATATCTGATTCAGAAAGAAAAATGGAAGGCGAAGAAGTTAATTATGAAGAAATAGATGTTGCACTTAATAGAAATGGTATATCAAAAGTTCATAATGAAATAAAGGATATTGGACCGGTATTATATGTGTCTGCACCTATAATTAGTGAAAATGAGATAATGGGTGCTAGTTTTATATCTTACTCATTAAAAGAAATTCAAAATAAAGTTAATGAAATAACAAAAGTATTAAATGTAATTTTTGCAGGAGGTATTGTGGCATGTTTTTTTATGGGCTTTGTATTTGCGACTGTTTTTTCAAAACCAATAAAAACTTTTACTAAGACAATAAAAAAAATGGCAAGAGGAGATTTAAACCAAAAGGTTGAAATTAAAACGCATGATGAATTTAGGCAACTGGCAATAGCTTTTAATATTATGAGTACAAAATTAGCTGAAACTGAAGAGGAACGTAAAGAATTTGTGGCTAATGTTTCACATGAGTTAAAAACTCCACTATCTATTATAAAATTATTTACAAGTTCACTACAAAATAGCGAAGAAACTAATATTGAAGCTTATAAAGATTTTATTAATGATATTGATGGAGAAATAGATAGATTAAATCATATAGTTGAAGAACTTCTTTTGCTTGTCAATTCGGATAATAAAACTTTAAAATTAAAATTCGAAGATACTCCACTTAATGAAATGTTATATAAATTGCAACAAAGATTAGTTTTTATTGCACATGAAAAACAGATATTAGTAGTATTTGATACTGAAAAAGAGTTTAAAGTTAAAGTCGATAGGGAAAAATTTTATCAAATATTATTAAATATTGGGAATAACGCGGTTAAATATACACCTAATGGAGGGAAAATCACCTTAGATATTGGTGAAAATGATTTATTTGTTATTATATCTATAGAAGATACAGGAATTGGTATAGCAGATAAAGATATTTCAAAGATTTTTGATAGATTTTATCGTACAGATAAAGCAAGAGGGAGAAAAACTGGTGGAGCTGGGTTAGGATTATCAATTGCTCAAAGAATAGTTAGGCTTCATCAAGGCAAAATTGAGGTTGAAAGTGAAATAGGAAAAGGAACGGTTTTTAAAGTTTATATTCCAAAAGATTTACAAATGATATAAAATTATTTTTTTAGGAGGTATAAGATGGATCCTATAGCGTTTACGATATTGGGTATAGAAATAAGATGGTATGGAATTTTAATTGCATCTAGCATGTTTATAGGTACTTTAATTGCATTAAAAAGAGTTAGGAAAATAGGTATTACAGAAGATGATTTATTAGATATTTTGCTTTTGTCATTACCATTATCAATAATTGGGGCAAGAGCATATTATGTTGCATTCACTTGGTCTTCGTATCAAGGAGATTTTATGAAGATGATTAATTTTAGAAATGGTGGATTGGCAATACATGGTGGGTTGTTATTTGCAATTATAGGTATTGCAATAATGAGTAAAAAGAAAAATATAAATATGTTAAGTGTAATGGATTTAACATTTCCATTTGTTGCATTAGGACAGGCAATTGGTAGATGGGGAAATTATATAAATCAAGAAGCACATGGAATTGCAACTGATTTACCATGGGGAATTATGGTAGATGGAATCAAGGTGCATCCTACATTTTTATATGAATCAATAGGAGATTTTATTATTTTTATTATCTTATTTTTCTATTTTAATAAAAGAAAAGGTAATGGGGATGTATTCTTTTTATATTGTGTATTATATGGAATATTAAGATTTTTTGTTGAAGGTTTAAGAACAGATAGTTTGATGTTTTTTGGGTTTAGAATAGCTCAAATTGTTAGTCTTTTGGGTGCAATAATAGGACTTATAATATTTGTTGTCATTAGAAGAAAAAATAAGGATAATTTATTATTGAAATAGTAAATTTATTTAAGTTAATTAAAAAAGGAATGAAGATTTTATCTTCGTTCATTTTTTATTGCTTTGCATTGCACTGAGTATAAAAAATAGGTGTAAAAATTTGATTTTAAAATTTTTTTGAATAGATATAATTAATATCTACCACTTTACTCCACTAAGGAATAAAAATAGTTAAAAATGTTGAAAAAACAAGTAATAAGAATATAATTTATAGATATAATAGAAACTGCAAAAAAACGACAAAAAACCGTAAATAAATATAAGAAAAACAAATAGATAGAAATATATATAATAGAAAAGCGCTAAAAATAAAGCTATAGCATGTTATATTTGAATAATTATTTGGGAAAATATTTAATTTTAAATTACAATTTGTTTACAATGAATATTCAAAGTAGTATAATGTGGGTATAGGTGGAGTAAAGTGGTTTGAGTTGAGAGGAGCTAATATGTTTATAGGGGAATACAATCATACGATTGATAATAAGAGTAGAGTTATTATTCCTTCGAAGATTAGGGATTCTCTTGGCATGAAGTTTATTATGACAAAAGGCTTAGATCATTGTTTATTTGTTTATCCACAGGAAGAATGGAATATATTTGAAAACAAGCTAAAAAAATTACCTTTGACGCAAAAAGATGCTAGAGCATTTGTAAGATTCTTTTTTGCAGGTGCAGTTGAATGTGAAGTAGATAAACAGGGACGTGTATTAATTCCAGCAAATTTAAGAGAACATGCAAAACTTAAAACTGATGCTGTTATTATTGGGGTTTCGAATAGACTTGAAATTTGGGACAAAGATTTATGGACAGCATATAATGATGATGACGATTTAAGTTATGATAATATTGCAGAAAAAATGGTTGAGTTGGGGATTTAAAGGGGTGCTTTATGGAGTTTAAACATATTTCGGTTTTATTGAATGAATGTATTGAAGGATTAAATATTAAAGATAATGGTATTTATGTTGATGCAACATTAGGTGGGGCGGGACATAGTTATGAAATTGCAAGTAAACTTAGCAGTAATGGATTGCTTATAGGTATTGATCAAGATGAAAATGCAATTAATGCAGCTACTAAGAAATTGGATAAGTATTTAGATAGAGTAAGAATCGTGAGGTCAAATTTCGAAAATATGCAAGAAGTTTTAGTTAATGAAGGAATTTGGCAAGTAGATGGAATTTTGATGGACTTAGGTGTTTCTTCGCATCAACTTGATGAAGGGGATAGGGGTTTTACTTATCATGGACATCATAAATTAGATATGAGAATGGATACAAGAAAAAAAATATCTGCATATGATGTTGTAAATACATATGAAGAATCAGAATTGATTAGAATAATAAAAGATTATGGGGAAGAAAAATTTGCAAAAAGAATTGCATATCAAATAATTAAACATAGAGACGAAAAACCCATAGTATATAATGATCAATTGGTTGAAATAATCAAAAAAGCGGTTCCAAAAGAACGACATATAAAGAAACATCCTGCAAAAAAAACATTTCAGGCAATTAGAATTGAAGTTAATCAAGAATTAAAAGTGCTTGAAAATGCAGTTAAAACAGGAGTTGAAATGCTTGCACCTGGAGGAAGGATTGCAATAATTACATTTCATTCATTAGAGGATAGAATGGTAAAGCAAATGTTTAAATATTATGAATTAAGTTGCATTTGCCCAAAAGAAAGTCCTATATGTATATGCGATAAAAAAAAGGAAATTAAGATTATAACAAGAAAACCAATAATTGCTAGTGAAGAGGAGCAAAAAAATAATTTAAGGTCAAGGACGGCCAAACTAAGAATTGCTGAAAAAATTTAGCCTTATGGATGAGGAGGAAATAAATTGACAAGGGAAAGTACAATCACATATAATAACCGCAGAAAGAGAAATTCTTTTGCGGAAGAAAAAAAAGAAAAAAAGAATAATAAACAGATAATGGCGATTACATTCTTGGTGAGTTGTACAATAATATTAGCAATTATATGTATTTATACACAGGGGAAATATTCTGATTTAAAATATCAAAGTGGTAAATACGAAGCTAAAGAAACTGAAATAAAAGAGCAAATTCAAGCTTCAATGATTCAAATTGAATCGTTGGAAAATGAATGTTATATTTTTAAAAAAGCCGAACAGTTTTTGTGTATGAAAATCCCTGATAATAATCAAGTTGTCTATATCGCGCTGGATGATAAATTAGATCATTCATATCAAGTTGCTGATACTGAAAATGGTACATGGGCTAAGTTCTTTTTGGGATTAAGCAAGAATCCAGCTTATTTGGGTAAGAAAAAGTAGGAGGCTTAATGTGAATATCAATGTAAGGATGCGGATTATTTCCGCTTTTTTTGTATTTATTATTATTCTAATGGGGATAGGGTATAGATTTGTAGATTTGCAAGTAATTAAAAGACCTGAATACGTTAGAAAAGCAAAACATCAATGGACAAATGACAAAGAAATAAAGGCTAACAGAGGAGAAATAATGGACCGCAATCAAAATAAATTGGTTGCGGGTATTGTTGTTTATGAGATTGGGATAGATGTTACTCAAATTGAAGATAAAAACAAATTTATAGAAGCTTTGTTGACTTTAGGAGATTTGGATGAATTAGAACTTAGTCATATTATTTATGATAATTTAGATAAGGAATATGTTAGATTATACAAAAAAGTAAATGAAGATAAATTAGAAGAGATTAGAGCATTAGAATTAAAAGGAATTGTAGTTAGAGAATATAACGATAGATTTTATCAATATGGTCAAATGGCTGCATCGGTAATAGGTTTTTTAGATGCTGAAGAAAATGGAGTATATGGAATAGAAAAATCATATAATGTTGAATTAACGGGGAAACCAGGAAGAAGAATAATATCAGTAGATGCTAAAAGAAAAGCTTTGCCAGTTGAAGATAAGAGAGAAATTTTAGCGGAAGATGGCAAAAAAGTAATTTTAAGCTTAGATAAAGATTTACAACTATATACTGAAAAATTATTGGAAGAAGCATTAATAGATAATAAGGCTAATGCAGTACATGCAATAGTAATGGATCCTAATAATGGTGAAATACTTACAATGGCAAGTAAACCTGATTTTGATTTAAATAATACTCAAAGATTATTATTTGATCCTGATGAACCATGGATTCCGTTAGAAAGTGACGAAATGATTGAAGAATTAAACAATAAACCATGGGAAGAAAAGCAGAAGGCAATATTTAATATGTGGCGAAATTTTACGGTTATGGATAGTTATGAGCCGGGTTCTACATTTAAAATAGTTACTGCGGCAATGGCATTAGAAGAAGGAATGCATCAAGATGGAAAATGTTTTACTGATGCTCCATTTATATGTGATGGATATATAAAACAGGTGCCAGGAAATATTAAGTGTTGGAGTTATAAGCATCCTCATGGAAGGCAAAGTTTAGCAGAAGGTTTGCAAAATTCATGCAATGAAGTTTTTGCAGATGTTGGTTTAACATTGGGAAATGAAAGGTTTTATAAGTATTTAAAGGCTTTTGGATTTGGTGAAAAAACTAATATAGAATTGCCTAGTGAACAAAGAGGAATAATACCTAAAAGTGCAGATGAAATTAATGATGTAGAATTAGTTACAATGTCTTTTGGACAAGGATTTCAAGCAACGGGTGTTCAAATGATAACTGCAATTTCTGCTACTATAAATGGAGGATATTTATATGAACCTACAATAGTTAAGGCGTTAATGAAAGACGATGAGATAGTGTATGAAAGGGAACCTAAGGTAAGAAGACAGGTAATATCTAAAAAATCATCAGACGCAATGAAAAAAATGTTAGAGAGTGTGGTATCAGAAGGGACAGGAAAGAGAGCATATATTCCGGGATATGAAGTTGGTGGTAAAACGGGTACAGCTCAAAAGTTAAGTAATGGATCATATGAGAATGAAAAATATATATCTTCTTTTGTTGCAATTGCTCCTAGTTCTCATCCGGAAGCTGTAGTATTGGTAATAGTTGACGAACCTAAAGGTAAAAATATTTATGGCGGTCAGATAGCTGGACCCGTTGCAAAAGATATTATTCTAAAAACTATGGAAATTAAAAATATTGAACCAATATTTGATTCTGAAGATGGGAAACATCAAAAACCTCATGTTAAAGTTCCTAATCTAGTGGGGTTAACAGTAAAAGAAGCTGAAAAAATACTTAAAGAAAATCAAATGCTAATTCAAGTTAATGGCAAAGAATTTGGAGATGATTCAATTATAAAATCACAATATCCATATTCAGATTCTGAAGTTAATATTAGTTCAATTGTTGAGGTTTATGTACAATAGAATGATAATGGAGTAAAATGTAATAGTAGAATAAAAAATAGCAAGATGGTTAATTAAATAAAGTATTTATAAGTAATAAAGATGATTGGGGAAATGAAAATGAAATTGTGTCAAATGCTTGAAGGCGTTTCTTATAGCCAAATAATAGGGAATAAAGATATTGATATTGAAATGATTTGTTATAATTCTAGAGAGGCAAAAAATAATGGATTGTTTGTTGCAATCGATGGATTTAAAGTAGATGGACATGCGTATGTGTCAAATGCAATTCAAGGTGGATGTCTAGCTGTATTGGTAGAAAAAGATATTGAATTTTTTGAGGGAATTACAGTTATACAAGTAGAGGATTCAAGAAAGGCTTTAGCAATTATTACTAAGAATTTTTATGGGAAAATATCCGACAAAATAAATATTTTTGGTATTACTGGAACAAAAGGAAAAACTACTACTGCTCACTTTATTAAGTCAATTTTTAATACTTCCAATAATAGTGCTGAATATATAGGAACAACTACAGATTTCACAAAATATGGTGTATCGAAAAATACACCTACTACTCCAGAATCTTTAGAGATTAATAAAATTTTAAGTCAGATATATAATAAAAAAAATAATTTAATTATGGAAGTAACATCACATTCATTAGAATTAAATAGAGTTTATGGTATTCCATTTAAAATGTCTGTTTTTACAAATTTGACAGAAGATCATTTAGATTTTCATAAAAATATGGAAAATTACTTTGCTGCAAAAGCAAAGTTGTTTTTGCAAACAACTGAATGTGCGATTGTGAATTATGATGATGAATATGGGAAAAAATTAATAGATATATGCAATAAAAAAGGATTAAGAGTTATAAGTTTTGGATTTGAAAAAGAGGCTGATTATTATGCGGATGATATTGAAATAAAAAAGGAATATACTAAGTTTAAACTTATTGGGGATAAATTAGAATGCGAAATAAAATTACCTCTAATGGGTAAATTTAATATTTTAAATGCTCTAGCAGCGGCAGCAATAGGGATTAATAATGGAATTTCAATCGAGGATATTAAATATGGTTTAGAAAATATTGAACAAATAAATGGAAGAGTTGAAAAATTTAAATGTTCAAAAGGATTTGATGTAATAATTGATTTTGCTCATACACCAGATAGTTTAAAAAAAATAACTGAGGCAGCAATAAACGCAAATTATAAAAGAGTCGTTTTGGTTTTTGGATTAGGTGGAGAAAGATATAAAGCCAAAAGACCTAAAATGGGAGAAATTGCAGGTAGATTAGCAACTAAATCTATTTTAACAGAAGATAATTCAAGGTCTGAAAGCACTTTGAGTATATTAAAAGATATTGCAGTTGGAATAGAAAAAGTTAATGGTAAATACGAAATTATTGAAGATAGAGATAAAGCTATTAAAAAAGCAATCTTTGAAGCTAAGGATGGAGATGTTATTTTATTATTAGGTAAAGGGCATGAAAAATATCAATTAAAAAATGGTAAAAAAACTTTTTTTGATGAACATCTGTTAGTTAAAAAATATATTGAAATGGTGGAGGAAAAATAATGAGTGAAATGGCAAAAATAATTTTAGCAGCAATTATTCCTATGATTATTATTTTAATTATAGGTAAACCATTTATATCATTTTTGGGTAGATTAAAAGCTGGACAAAGTATAAGAGAAGAAGGTCCTAAAAGTCATATGAATAAGGCTGGTACGCCTGTTATGGGTGGAATTATGACGCTGGGCGTTGCTATGATTTGTATGTTACTATTAGGAGAATATAATATTAATGAAATAAGTATAATAATGATTAGCACAATAGGCTTTGGATTTGTTGGATTTTGTGATGATTATATTAAAATAGTTAAAAAAAGAAATCTAGGATTAAAAGCTAAGCAAAAAATGCTTGGACAAATAATAGTTGCTGTGTTGTTAGTTTTACTAGCAGGTAACGTATCAAATATAGAGTGGTTGATTCCCTTTTCAAATGGGACTGTTGAGTTGGGAGTTTTAGGAATACCAATATTACTCTTTGTTATTATTGGTACAGTTAATAGTACAAATTTAACAGATGGCTTAGATGGATTATTAAGCTCGGTAAGTCTAATTGTTTTCTTAAATTATGCATTATTAGCATATAGGTTAGATTTATTTGCTTGCGTTGTATTTTCTTTAATTATGACAAGTGTAAGTATAGGATTTTTATTTTTTAATTGGCATCCAGCAAAGGTTTTTATGGGTGATGTAGGTTCATTGGGCATAGGCGGAGCAGTAATAGCACTTGCAATTATAACAAAATCAATATTTTTCCTTCCAATTATTGGAGGAATATTTTTTATTGAGACTGTGTCAGTAATATTGCAGGTGATACATTTTAAAAGAACAGGTGAAAGAATATTTAAAATGGCACCGATACATCATCATTATGAAATGTGTGGTTGGAGAGAGAAGAAAGTTGTATATGTATTTACAGGTATTACAGTAATTTTGGCTATAATATCCCAAATTGCATTATAGTTTATAGAGGAGCGTAGAATGAATAATAGTGGTAAAATTATTTTATTAGGTTTTGGAATAAGTGGAGAAAGTTCTGCAGATTATTTTGTTAAAAAAAATATTGAAATTGCAATTGTAGATGAAAAAGATGAAAGTAATTTTAAAAGTGTTTTAAATAAGTATAAAAATAATGACAAAGTTTCATTCTATTTTGGTGGTAAAATGCCATCAATTAATATTAATGATATAATTATTAAAAGTCCAGGTATTTCACTGGATCATTTATTTATCACAGAAGCAAAGAAAAAAGGAGTTAAGGTTGTTGTAGATTTAGAATGGGCATTTAATAATACAGATGCAGAAATTATTTCCATTACTGGGACTAATGGCAAAACTACGATTACTACATGGATTTCAGAAATATTAAAATTATCAGGTGAAAATTCATTTGCTGCGGGGAATATAGGTGTTGGAGTTTTAGAAATTTTATCAAAAGCTAATAAAATTGATTCACTTGTATTAGAGATGAGTAGCTTTCAATTATCATCAATTGATAAATTTAGGCCCAATATAGCTATTTATACTAATATTGAACCGGATCATATTTCGTGGCATGGATCATTTGAAAATTATAGAGATGCAAAGTTTAATATGAGTAAAAATCAAACGGAAAATGATTATATTATATATAACATTGAAGATAATGAGTTGTCAAAATGGGTAAATTCTACAAATGTAAATAAATATGCGTTTAGTTCAAAAAATAAAATAAATAAAGGTATGTATATAGATAAAAATGGAGATATTATATTAATTGATAATGGAGTTTATTTACCTATAATTAATAAAAATGAAATTAATTTAATTGGTATTCACAATTTAGAAAATGCAATGGCTGTTGCACTTGCATGTTATTTAAAGCATGTTTCATTAGAAGTGATAGCTGATGGATTGAAAAAATTTAAAGGAGTTGCACATAGAACTGAAAAAGTTGCAATGAAAAAAGGTGTTTTATTTGTTAATGACTCAAAAGGGACAAATCCTGCATCTACAATTAAAGCTATTCAAGCGATAGATAAAAAAATTCATTTAATATTAGGTGGATATGATAAAAAGGCTTCTTTTGATGAGGTTTTCAGTCAATTTGGAGATAAAGTTATTTCATTAACTATTTTAGGTGAAACGAAAGAGCAGTTAATAGAAACAGCTAATAGATATAAATTTGAGAATGTTTTTAAAGTTAATACATTAGATGAAGCGGTGGAAATAAGCAAACGAAATGCAAAAAGCGGAGAAGTTGTTTTGTTTTCACCTGCATGTGCAAGTTGGGATATGTATAAAAACTTTGAAGAGCGCGGTAACCATTTTAAAGAACTTGTAAACAAATTGAGGGATTGATAAAATGAAGAAACAAGTTAGAGGAGATTTTGTTTTTTTATCTATTTTATTAGTATTAATACTTTTTGGTTGTGTAATGGTATTTAGTGCTAGTTATCCAGAAGCTATTAGTGAAAAGGGAAATCTATATTATTTTTTTAAAAAGCATTTGATAAGTGTAGGAATTGGAATGGTTGGTTTTTTGGTTGCGAGTTTTTTTCCATTAAAAATTTTAAAAAAAATGAGCATTCCATTATTTATTATTGCTATATTTTTAATGCTTTTAACTAAAACCTCTTATGGGGTAGAATTAAACGATGCAAAGAGATGGATTGCAGTTGGTCCTTCTAGAAAATTTACATTTATGCCGGCTGAATTTATGAAATTTTCTGCTATACTACTTTCAACGGTTTGGCTTTCAAGAAAAAAATATTTAGAAGATAATTTTTTAAATAGAGTAGTGCCAATGGTGGGTATTGTTGTAGTTTCAACTGGACTTATATATTCAACGGAAGATTTATCTTCAGCACTAACACTTGCAATATGTTTATGTGGTTTATTGGCACTTAGTGGACTTAAACTTTATGAGTTTGCAAGTCTTAGTTTATTAGGAGCTGGAACGGTATACTTTGCGTATCATAAAATAATTAGTGGAGGATCCTTTAGAGCAAAAAGACTCTTATATTGGAAAGATCCTTTTTTGGATGCTAGAGGATATGGCTGGCAAACTATTCAATCTTATTATGCATTTTCTCTTGGAGGTATATTGGGAGTTGGGTTAGGTCAATCGAAGCAAAAGTTCACCTATATTGCAGAAGCTTTTTCAGATTTTATTTTTGCGGTTATTGGTGAAGAATTAGGTTTAGTAGGTTGTGTGTTTGTTTTAGTATTATTTATGCTTTTTATTTGGAGAGGATTTAAAATTACTTTAATGCAAAAAGAAAGATTTAATATGCTTTTAGGGTTAGGAATAACTTTATTAGTAGGTATTCAAGCATTAATTAATATTTCAGTTACAGTTGGCATATTGCCCAATACTGGTATTCCTTTGCCGTTTATTAGCTATGGAGGAACTTCAATTATGATATTTTTAGGAATGTCAGGATTGTTATTTAATTTATCAAAAAACTTACAGAAGGAGTAACAATATGAAGATAGTTTTCACTGGAGGAGGAAC
>Ga0193961_1000795_pt1 | contig 11769 bp, 8 predicted proteins | sample FB_4_MG_FD_140371 | JGI IMG/M metagenome (GOLD analysis project Ga0193961, IMG submission 140371) | Microbial mat bacterial communities from the Broadkill River, Lewes, Delaware, United States - FB_4_MG | ecosystem: Environmental > Aquatic > Freshwater > River > Microbial mats | place: USA...
CCATAATGTGGAGCAAACCAAATCGGTAAGATGTGCCCACCCGCTTTATCTTGCTGACTGAAAGCAATGAGATCCGAATCTGATACACAGTCATAATAAATCGCTTTGTCGCTTCGCCCCAGCTCATCTCCAACGGTGACAACTAAACCTGTTTCTTCCCACGCTTCGCGCTGAGCGGCTAACTGCGGAGGCTCGCCTTGGTTTATCGTGCCCGCGGGTAACGACCATTTGCCAGTTAATATTTCATCAACCATAACCAATTTCGAAGCAGATTTAATAAGGCAAACAGCACCTTTTGGCTGCGCATTAACACCGCAAGAGATTATCAATAAAAGTATCGTAAGAATGAATGAGTGCAAGCCGATGTATTGTGAAATATTTTTCATTAAATAACTTTTCTTAACCAATGAATATGGTGTTTAAAACCCGTTTTTGAATAAAATTGGCAGGCATTTTGGTTAAAGTTCCACACTTCAACGAATACTTGTTGTACACCGTACTCTTCAAAACGCTGCTCTAATACCTGATACAAATTCTGCGCAATTTTTTGGCTGCGAAAATTTGGTAATACGTACAACTCATCCACACTGCCCATTTGTACTGGTTTACTGACCGTTGAAATAAGTTCACAAAAGTGCCCGGTGATAAATCCAATCACTTGTTCACCCGACAAGGCAACAAAAACCAAACACTCAGGATTATCTAAATATCGAGCGATGCTTTTCTCTTGTTCTATTTCGAGCGCTGTTTTAAAACTATCTGGTTCTTGGCGGTGATGCTCATGATGCAATTGATACATAAGCTCATTGAGCTGCTCTAAATCTGCGGGCTTAGCGGAACGAATGTTAAACACAAAATATCTCAACTTGAACGACGATAGTGTTAGTGTGCGTCGAAGCTAGTTGTGTTTCAACTGATTAATCTTCAATAGTTTTCAGCTAATCAAAGATGACACAACCTCCATTCTTCTCATTATGTCATCTATACACATCACGACATTGCGTTATATCGCGAATAGCACCGCAAAAAGACAAACCACTAATTTCATTATTTGCCTTGTGAACAATATGAACAAAACACCCACAATGGTTAATAACATCTTTATCTCTGCTTTATAGATGAATATTTAACACGAATGTAACCTTTAATTCATTGGCGGTTAACACGCTTCTAAGCAATTACCAATCAGCGCCAATCTGGACATGTTAGTTGTTGTCTCTGAATGTAGGTTAAAACATGTTGTTCAACCTATTGCATTAACCAATATAACTAAGCGCTCCGCGCTTAAACATAAGGAACGTGAACCATGTTAAAGGGAATGAAAACAACCTTAGCAGCTTCAATAATCGCGGCATCTTTTTCATTTAGTGCTTCGGCAGCAGACATCGAGAAAATTCACTTTCTCATTCCTGGTGGTGCAGGTGGCGGATGGGATATGACAGCGCGCGGCACTGGCGATGTGCTAATGAAAGAAGAACTTGTAGAGAATGTATCGTTCCAAAACCTTTCTGGTGGGGGCGGTGGTAAAGCAATCGCGCATTTAATTGAGACCGCTGAGCGCCAGGAAGACACTTTGATGGTGAATTCAACCCCTATCGTTGTTCGCTCATTGACGGGAGTATTCCCACAATCATTCCGCGATTTAACGCCTGTGGCAGCCACTATTGCTGATTACGGTGCCATCGTAACAACACCAGACTCACCGTTTAACACATGGGAAGATGTTGTTAAAGCGTTTGAAGAAAACCCGCGTCAGGTAAAAATTGCGGGAGGTTCCGCACGCGGTAGTATGGATCATCTCGTCATCGCAGCCGCATTTAAAGGTGAAGGCTTTGATGCGCGTAAAGTCCGTTATATCGCTTACGATGCTGGTGGCAAAGCAATGGCAGCCCTACTCTCAGGCGAAACTCCGCTACTTTCAACCGGTCTAGGTGAAGTGTTGGAAATGTCAAAGTCTGGACAAGTAAAAGTGCTTGCTGTAACTGCCCCTAAACGCTTGGACGCCGCGCCAGACATTCCAACGTTAACCGAATACGGTAATGACACTGTCTTTGCCAACTGGCGGGGCTTTTTTGCAGCGCCTGGAGTTAGCCAAGAAAAGATCGATGAGTGGAATGCAGCACTAAGTAAAATGTACAACACCGAACAATGGCAAGTCGTTCGAGACCGCAATGGCTGGATTGATAACTACAAAGCCGATCAGGAATTTTTCACTTTCTTAGAAGATCAAGAAACGCAAATGGGTAACCTCATGCGCGAACTTGGTTTCCTGCAATAGTGTCATATCCATGGGCTGGTTATTTACCAGCCCAATACCTGCACCCCAAATTTCTTACTGTTACTTCTCTACTGCCTCTTATGATTGAATCCTTAGAGTCACTATTGACCCAGTAACTAACTGAAATGTTTGGTTTAGATATTCCCCTCTACGAATCTTTGGAGTTTGGTATGTCGCAATTACCGTCTCGTTCCACTGTGTCCTTTCTTTCAAAGAAAAATCTCTTATGTCGCGACCGTGTGGGCGCGCTTATTTTTCTGACTATTTGCTTATGTTATGGATATCAAACGACACAAATCCCGCTTTTCCCTGGTGATGAGTACGAACCTTTCACTGCAAGAACACTACCAACGATACTCACGTTTATCGGAATTGCACTTGCGCTAATGCTGCTAATCTCTGCTGACACTGAGGATGAAGCGATTGATGTTAGGCAATTCAATTGGAAGATGCTTAGTGCATTCATCGTGTTGATGGCGTTGTATGGGCTTGGTTTAACCTATGTCGGATTCGTAGCCGCAACAATTTCTTTTTTACTAGCTGGTTTCTACATCCTCGGTGAGCGTCGTAAAAAGGTGCTATTTGGTGCTTCTGTACCCTTTGTTATTGCTTTCTATTTGTTGCTAACTAAAGGGCTTGATGTCTACCTTGAGCCAGGTTTGCTGTTTTTGATCTGGTCATAAAATTAGGATTTGAGTTATGTTGGATGGAATCTTACAAGGATTATCGACCGCGATAATGCCAATGAACATCATGATGGTTATCGTTGGATGTTTTGTTGGTACTTTCATTGGAATGTTACCGGGACTTGGCCCTATATCAGCGATTGCGTTGATGATCCCTATTACTTACGGTTTAGAACCCTCTTCTGGCTTGATCTTGATGGCTGGCGTTTATTACGGTGCCGTCTTTGGCGGTTCAACCTCATCGATATTGATTAATGCTCCAGGTTGCTCTTCTACTGTGGTTACCGCTTTTGATGGTTACCCAATGGCTAAAAAAGGCATGGCCGGCAAAGCGCTTGCTCTGGCAGCATACTCATCATTTACGGGTGGCACATTATCAGCAATTATGTTGCTGTTTGCAGCACCAGCACTCGCTAAAGTCTCTCTCAGTTTTCAATCGTCAGATTACTTTGCCTTAATGGTGCTTGGCTTATCTGCGGTCGCTGCATTTGCTGGCAAAGGGCAAGTACTTAAGGCTTGGATGATGACTGTTCTTGGCTTGATGCTCTCGACTGTTGGTATAGACAAAGGTGTAGGCGTTGAACGCTTTACTTTTGGTATAACTGACTTGATGGATGGTTTCAGCTTCCTACTTCTCGCCATGGCAACCTTTGCGCTTGGTGAAACCTTAATGGGGGTTCTCAAACCGACTAAAGATACCCGTGATGACGAGCAAAGTGAGCTGGCCAATATCGGCAGTATGAAAGTCACCAAAGAAGAAATAAAAGAAGTCGCTCCCGTTTCGATTCGTTCATCCATTCTCGGCTTTTTCACTGGTGTACTACCGGGTGCAGGCGCAACAATAGCCGCATTTCTAAGTTACGGTATGGAGCGCAATCTCGCTCCAAAAGATAAAAAAGAAGAATTTGGTAAAGGCAGCATTCGTGGTCTTGTCGCACCAGAGTCAGCCAACAACGCCGCCTCCAGTGGTTCGTTTGTTCCACTGCTTACTTTGGGTATTCCTGGCTCAGGCACCACTGCAATCATGTTAGGTGCATTAATCGCCTATGGTATTCAACCAGGACCACGCTTGTTTGTTGATCATCCTGATGTATTTTGGTCAGTGATTATTTCAATGTACATCGGCAATATTGTCTTGGTTATTTTAAACCTACCATTAATCCCTTATATATCGAAACTACTTGCAGTACCGAGAACTGTTTTACTACCGATGATCCTGTTCTTCTCGATTACTGGCGTTTATTTGGTTTCGTTTAATACCATCGATGTGTTTATTATGATCCTCATCGCGATGGCTGCCATAGCTCTTAGGCTAGCAAGTTTCCCCCTCGCACCACTGTTGCTTGGCTTTATTTTGGGTGGCTTAATGGAAGAAAACTTACGTCGCGCACTAATGATTAGTGATGGCGAACTTAGCTTCTTATGGCAGCGCCCCATCACATTCGTATTCACAACGTTAGCTGTATTAATTCTGTTTAGCCCAGTACTTATCTCTGGCGTTAAAAAACTACGACCGAAAAGAAAAGCGAAATCGATAACAGACTAAAATGGCGTATTAACCCCAACGCCACAGCTATCAGATAAAAGGAGCTCAATTGAGCTCCTTTATTTATGCCGGCTGAGTATCATTGATGTATTTAGTCAAATCCACTTCATCAATTTGTTGCGGCGGTAAAAATGCCTTAGCGTATTGCTCAAATCCACCACTCGTTAGGAATAGCATAAACAAGTCGTAATCTATGTGCTTATTCAGTGCCATACTATGCATAATGTCAACCGCAATACTTAGCGACTTCGCTTTCTTATAAGGTCGATCCGCCGCCGTTAACGCTTCAAAAATGTCCGCGATGGCAAGAATTCGCTCTGGTACTGAGAGATCACGCTCATCCAACTTTCTCGGGTACCCTTTTCCATCCAACGTTTCATGGTGTGTCGAAGCATAACGCGGCACTTGTGCAAGCTCTGGTGGAAATGGCAACGCCTCTAACATCTTGATACCACTAATCATATGTTCATTGATTTTAAAGCGGTCTTCAGCCGTCAAAGTGCCTCGTGAAATGGTTAAATTGTATAATTCACCTTGGTTATACTGATGTTCAGGCACCTCAATATTGAGCCCCAGTTTCGGGTCTAACTCAAACGGGATGATGCGATGAATAATATGTTCTGGCTTGTCTGCCAACAATAACTCTTCTGTTGGTAATGTTTCTTTTGCTGGCATTTTGCTTAGCTCTTCAAAGGGTGAAAGACCTAATCGATTATCAAAGTGCCTTAACCATTTTTGTTGAGCAATTTGTCGTACTCTGTCGACTTTGTCATCGCTCATAAATTCCCCACCCACATTCGCTTTGGCGATAAATTCAAAGTCTTTGTGTAATTGCGAATGACGTTGATGCATACGCTCAAATGCCTCTGATTTTGAGATATCTTGCTCTAAAATCGACTTTAGATATTCAATCTCAGCATCTCGCCACAACACCTCAAAACGGGTTCTAATCTCATGAATGCGATTATAATTCGCTTCTAGCTTGGTCCCTTTATCAACAATATGTTCTGGTGTAGTAATTTTCCCGCAATCGTGTAGCCAAGCTGCAATTCTAAACTCACGCCTTTCATCATCATTATTAAACTTAAAATCTTTAAATTTACCACTTGTCGACTGCTCTGCAATTTTTGCCAGCATAATCCCCAATTCAGGTACACGATTACAATGCCCCGCGGTATACGGTGATTTGTCATCGATCGCTTGTGCTATCAGGCATATAAAGGCATCAATAAAGGCTTCGCGCTCTTTATGATACTTCTCTATCTCTTTGACCATCTCAAGCATTGATTCGGAAAGATCATAAACTTCTTTAATATTACTATCGACCAATTGAACCTGATCAAACTTACGCTGTTTGATAAGCTTGGTTTCTCCTCGTAACTTAACAATAGGTTTAACAATCGGAGAACCGCACCCCCAAGCAATGGGAAGAATAATAGTCATCGCCAGTACTGTTATACCAATTGAAGCCAGTAATCGGTCGTAAACTTGCGCAGTAATAACTTGCTTAGGTACGACCACAGCAAAATACTCTTGCCCATCAATATTACTTCCAGATACGGGGGTCACATAAAGGTAGTTATTGTTATCCTCAACTAACAACATCTGGTTGTGAGCCTGTTTATCTCGCGCTAGTTGATGAAGTTCAGGGTAAGGGACAAAGCCTCCTTTAGACACATTTTCATCCAACCATTTTAAGTGCAAAGCGCGACTCTGCCGCTCAGTTAAGTTTTGATGAGCTTCCCTCAGTATTGGCAACAAAGCCAAATATGGCTTAGAAAGTAACAGTTGGAATGGTACGTTATTTAAATCATCCAATGGGTTAATGGATATTGTCTCAGTGTTGGCAATGCCTTTCATTTCATTCAGCGCCAAATAGCTATCAATGACATAAGTTGCTTGTCCATTGAATAACCTATCTTGCGCGACACCAAAATTAGCGACGGCTTGAATGTCGGCATTTGGTAGCCTGTCTCTGACCAACTCTTCAACACCTCGCCCACGCACAACCACTAATCGTTGCTGTTTTAATTGAGACAAGTTATTGGGTAGCGTCTGTGTAGAAAGTGCAGCAATACCCATAGGTGCAGAATACAATGTCATTCCTGGCACAGATGCATCGACATGCAGTTTATTCGTCACTGAATGAATAACATCGATCTTGCCCCGATTAAATTTCTCCACCAACGCCTGAGAGTCAAAGCCATTAACGAATTCAAACTTAATGCCCGTCATTTTTGACAATAGTTTTAGAGTATCAATCGCATAGCCTTGCGGCTCACCGGCACGCGCAAAATCATAAGGCCCCCAGTTATTTTGATTCGAGACAACTAACGTTGGCGTTGCCTGAATGAGCGCGGCTTGCTGTGGAGGCAATACCATCGGCTTTGCTGCTGGAATACTGATTTGAGTTCGTTCAGGGAGATTAGAAGCTATTACCTCACCATTTTGGTTGAATAAAAAGGCTTCAATCCCTTGTGCGCCTTTAATTCCCATCGCGTCGGCACTGATTTTTGAGCTTACCGATGACAACACAATATCAACACCAATCACCGAGGTTTTGCTACGAGTAGAATAAGTTTGCCCGGTAATTTTGAGGTGTTTAAATAGGTAAGGATCTGTTTTGTAGACGGAATCCTCTTTCGCTGCGTGATACCAAGGTCTTTGGGAAGGAAAATAGTTACTTGTTTCTGTTTCAATTCGAGTTCGGGTTAAGCGACTCGTCAAGTATTCTGTCGTTCTGATTCGACTCTTGTCATCGCCACGAATCTTAATTAATACCCACCTATCTCGCTCATCGGCGTTAAGCCTTTCTCGTACTATCGGGGACGATTCTAAATTAATAATTTGATAGAAATCCTCACGCTCATTACCGTAATAAAGGCTGTAGAATAAGGGATTGTCTTTTAGTACTTGAACAAAGATATCGCGAATCTCACGTTCGCTAAACTGCCTGTCTGCAGATGATGAGACACTACGCAAAATTCTTGCGCTGCTGGTGGCATTAACTTCAATTTGCTGAATGTATTCGCTTATCTCAGCACTTGCCATAGTCAATTTCGTCAGTACATGCTCTTGTGACATTTGCCGAGTGAAATAGTATTGCAAACTAATAGCAATAATCGCCGTAATGACTGTTGCAAAAATAAACATGGTACCAACAGTAAAGCGAATCGAAAATTTTCTAGCCGTTTTTGACGATTGAGTCATCGTGCATTTGCCCTCCATTGGCATACAATTGGGGGAGATTTCATCTTGTTTTTTTATGTACAACTGACCTCTTTTTAGTTTCTAAACGTCCTTATTAGAAACATACTAGTTAACTAGTACCAATCCAGTATTCAACTTGCTGCACAAAAGTGCAATCAAAATGTTCAGTTAGCAGGCGATTTATTCAACCACGTCAGGGGTTAACTCATTACGCCGATTGTTTGCTCATCTATTTTATGGGGTATATACTCTATTTTATTTTCCCAAGCGAACCACCATGAAACTGCGACCACTTTCAATACTTCTAGGTTGTATCGCGATGTCCCCTTTTGTACACAGTGCTACCATCAGTTTTGACGAAGCTTGGCAGCTACTGCAGCAAGACAACAACTCCATCGCAGCTCAACGTGCCAATTTAGACCGATACCAACATCTACAAGACGCCACTGACGATTTAAATCTACCCAAAGTGACAATTGGTGCTAACTACACTCGCTTAGATCAAGACGTAACGGTTTCAGGTAAACAGTTACTAGACAGTACTAACGGCTCTTTAGCTTCTCTTGGTCCGGCTCTTGGCGCGATTATTCCACCTCCCGCATTGGGGGGGCTAATGAGTAGTTTAGGTGCCGTTACTTCAACAATTTCTGAACGCGATGTTTTTACCTCTTCTATCCGCGCAATATGGCCAATCTTTACAGGTGGTCGAATTAGTGCTGCACAAAGTGCTGCTGAAGGCAAAACTGACGAAGCAAAAAGCCAACTAGCGATGGAGACTCAAGCTCGGTTTGAAGATCTCAGTAAATACTATTTCAGCGTAGTGCTGGCAAAAGAAGTGGTTCACACTCGCAAGCTGGTTGAGCAAGGCTTAACCGAACACAGAAATAACGCCGTGAAACTTGAGCAGCAAGGTCAAATCGCTCGAGTCGAGCGCCTGCAAGCGGAAGCCGCTCTCGACAAAGCCACCGTTGACCGCAAAAAAGCACAGAAAAGCCTAGAGATTGCCCAGGCTGCACTAAGCGAGATTCTAAATCAAAACTCGCCAGTAGAGCCAAGAGCACAATTGTTTATCAATCAGAACTTGCCGCCGCTGGCTGCTTTTGTCGACCAAACGCTGAGCACTTATCCTGGGCTCGATTTACTGGATGCCAAAGAAAAACAAGCATCAAGTTTGATTAAGGCAGAGCAAGGAAAATACTACCCAGAAGTGTATCTGTATGGTGATTACAGCTTATATGAAGATGATTCACTCGCCAGTCAAATGAAGCCCGATTGGATGGTTGGTGTTGGTGTTAGCGTGCCGCTGATTGATAACAGTGGTCGTAGCGGGCAAGTACAAGCTGCTCATAGCGCGGTTAACCAAGTGAAGTACCTCAAAGCACAAGCAAAACAAGATTTGTCGGTATTGGTTAAAAAGACATACCTTGAAGCACAACAAGCACAAGAAGAAGTCGTTGGTCTTGCCTCAAGTATCGAACTCGCTAAAGAGAATTTAAAACTGAGAGAAAAAGCATTCTCCCAAGGCATTTCAACCTCTACTGACGTGGTTGATGCTCAATTGTATTTGGCCAGCATTCAAACTCAACGTGCAGCGGCAAGTTTCAATTACCTAATCTCGCTTGCGAAGTTATTAGCTCTTTCTAACCAAATGAATAGCTTTGCTCAGTATCAACACAATGCCATTGCAACGCACAGCCTGTAAGGAATCAAAATGAACAACAAAAAAAGTCTCGTGCTATCAGCAACGGCAATCGCAATTATTTCTTGGGTAGGATACAGCTTTTATCAAGCCTATCAGCCAAAGCCGATGCATTTACAAGGGCAAATCGAATCACAGCAATACAGTATTTCTTCTAAAGTTGCTGGACGTATTGATCAAGTGCTCGTGCGTAAAGGTGATCAAGTAAAACAAGAACAGTTAATCTTTACTATCCACAGCCCTGAAATTGAAGCCAAACTGGAGCAAGCAAAAGCCGGTGAAAAAGCCGCCGATGCATTAGCGAAAGAGGCTGAGCAAGGTGCGCGAACTCAACAAATTCAAGCGGCTAAAGATCAGTGGCAAAAAGCCAAAGCGGCAGCAGATCTCATGGAGAAAACCTTCCTTCGCGTTAACAACCTTTATAAAGATGGCGTAGTTGCAGAACAAAAACGTGACGAAACCCAAACCCAATGGCAAGCCGCGAAGTACACCGAAAGTGCCGCTTTTCAAATGTATCAAATGACTAAAGAAGGCGTACGATCTGAAACCAAACTTGCCGCAGCTGAAAAAGCACGCATGGCTGCGGGAGCTGTCGCAGAAGTTGAAGCTTTTGCCGCTGATACACAAATCAAAAGCTGGTTTGATGGCGAAGTGTCGCAAGTTCTCTTGCAAAGTGGTGAACTTGCTCCACAAGGCTTCCCTGTCGTAACAGTTGTCGACACACAAGATTCTTGGGCGGTACTAAACGTACGTGAAGACTTGCTAAAACATTTTAAAAAGGGCTCAACATTTAGCGCCTACCTACCCGCGTTAGATGAAAATGTTGAATTCAAAGTGACACATGTGGCTGTAATGGGTGATTTTGCTACTTGGCGTTCAACAGACGCTTCGCAAGGCTTCGATTTAAGAACATTCGAAGTGGAAGCAAGACCTGTGAACAAAACCATTGAACTGCGTATGGGTATGAGCTTGGTGGTTGAGTTGTAATGCAAAGAGACAAGCACCCAATAAACCAATGGCAGATAGTGAGGCGAGATAGATGGCTACTCTCTTGCCTTACTTGGATCCCTATTGCCCTAGCCCTCTCAATTTGGGGCGTATTTTCGCAAGGTATCGCGCGAAATGTACCGATTGCCGTGGTTGATCTTTCACACAGTGAGATGTCTCAAACTTTGTCACGTTACTATGATGCAACATCATCAATGTCGGTTACCCACCAGTTTCAAAGCGTTCAGCAAGCCAAGCAAGCGCTTGTGCAAAGCGAAGTCTACGCCTATGCTGTGATACCTGCCAACTTCGAAGAAGATGTTTACAAAGGTCTGATGCCCGAAGTATCAGTATTTTATAACAGTCAGACGATTTTGATTGGTAAATTGGTTAACTCCGCCTTTATGCAAGCGCAAGGCACTTTCAATGCACAAATTGCAACCATTGCCAACCTCGCTCATGGCAACCAAACTTTAAGTAGTGCAATGGGTAAAGCAGTTCCAATTCGAACTCAAATCACGCCCTTATTTAATAAAAATAGCAACTACGCACAGTTTTTAGTGTCTGCAATTGTGCCTGCACTTTGGCAAATCGTAATCGTGGTCAGCACGATCTTGATTTTGGCGGCAAATCACCGACGTTTTAAACTGCAGTACTGGTTGGGTAAACACCCAGCTAAACGCATCGCTCTCACCCTAATGCCTTACTTACCGGTATTCATGCTGCAAGGCTTTGCTTTTCTTTGCTGGTTCTATTTAGGTTTTGAGTGGCCAATGAATGGCAGTTTACTAATACTGGTTATTGCACAACTAGTGACAAGTATTGCCTGTATGGTTATGGGCGGATTCTTCTTTTTCATGACGTTAGACCCTGCCCGCGCAATGAGCTTTGCTGGCGCATTTACGGCACCGAGCTTCGCCTTTATGGGGATTACCTTCCCAGTAGACGACATGAGCAGCCTCGCACAATTTTGGCGCAGTTTATTACCTATTAGCCACTATATTGAGTTACAAGTCAGCCAGATGAACTATGGTACTGACTGGATCACATCAATCCCACAACTCATCCCTATGGTGGGATATGTCGTGCCGTTCATTTTGATGCTGCTGCTGGCGAAAAGACACATCCAACAGGAGCAAGCATTATGAGCCTGTTTGAACTAATCAAAGCAGAACTAAAAGCACTGCTAACCAACCCAGTAGTTATACTAACGGTCTTTGGTGGCGTTGTATTTTATTCGTTTCTTTACCCATTGCCGTACAGTCACCAGACACCTCGTGAACAGAAAGTTAGTGTGGTGAACTTAGACAACAGCCAAACCAGTTATCAGCTCGAGAGAATGGTGGATGCCACACCACAAGTA
>Ga0193961_1000796_pt1 | contig 11759 bp, 2 predicted proteins | sample FB_4_MG_FD_140371 | JGI IMG/M metagenome (GOLD analysis project Ga0193961, IMG submission 140371) | Microbial mat bacterial communities from the Broadkill River, Lewes, Delaware, United States - FB_4_MG | ecosystem: Environmental > Aquatic > Freshwater > River > Microbial mats | place: USA...
CTATCTGGGCAATCTGTGGTATATTATCCGCCTGACCGTCCCCTTGATGCTGGCGGCAGGTTTTTTGGGGGCGCTGGTGGGGACGCTGCTGCCGCCGACGCTGATCACCGGGCTGCCCTTTGGCCTGGGGCTGCTCTTGCTGATCGCCCTGGTGGGGCTGTTTCTGCCGGTGCCCATGGGCTTCGACGTGGTGCTCTGTGGTGTGCTGATCGCCAGCGGGCTGGCCCAGGGCTATGTCATGGCGCTCTTGCTGACCTTAGGCAGTTTTTCGATCTATTCCTTCTTTATCATCCGCCAGATGCTGGGGCTGCGCATCGCCGCGCTGATGGCCGCCTGCATTGCCTGCCTTGGCATTCTGGCGGGCGCCGGTGCCCAGGCCTATCACGGCTGGCAAAGCCAGCGCGCCCTGGAGATGCTGTTGCACAGCGCCGCACCACAGGCGGTGCAGCCGGCCATCCCAGAGAGCCTGTTCTGGGGGGCTGCTCAGGCTGCAACCCTGGAGGCGGAGCCGCGGCCAGAGGTGAGCAGCGCGGATGCCAGCGCAATCCAGATCACCGCCACAGCGCTTGCGCCACGCTCCGCCGCCGCCGAGACCCTGTTTAGCCGTGCCGAGGCCAGCGCCTTTGGCATTGATAAACCGCTGGAATTTTCCATGCGCGATATGTGGCCGCCCTTCTGGGAGGGGCGCAGCCTGTCTTCGGGCGATCTGGACAATGATGGTGACATCGACCTGGCCGTGGCCTCGACCGAGGCCGGGCTTTATCTTTATGAAAATGACGGCCAGGGCCAGTTTGACCGGGTAGATCTGCAGCTCGGGGCGCTGGCGGATCTGCATGTGTTTAATGCGGTCTTGGTGGATATCGACAATGACGGCTGGCAGGACCTGTTCCTGGCCAGCTATCTGCAGGGCAATTTCTGGTGGCGCAACCATGGGGGGCGCTTTGGCGCCAGCCCGCCGCGCCCGGTCATCAACCGCGCCGATACCCCGCTCTCCATGGCGCTGAGCTTTGCCGATCTGGATGGCGATGGCTATCTGGACCTCGGGCTCGGCAATTGGGCGGCGGGCTGGTACCGGCGCATTCCGGGCGAGGAATCGCGCAACCGGGTCATCTTTAACCCCGACGGGGCGCTGAGCGGTGAACAGTTTCGCGAGTTGCCTGGCATCCCCGGCGAGACCCTGTCGCTGTTGTTCAGCGATTTTGACGGCGATGGCGCCCAGGATCTGATTGTCGGCAATGATTTTGACATCCCCGATTATTTCTATCGCGGCGATGGCCAGGGCGGTTTGCAGATGCTGACCCAGCCGGAGGGGCTGATCCCCCATACCACCACCACCACCATGGCGGTGAGCGTGGCGGATCTGTTTAATGACGGCCGTCCCGAGATCTATCTGGCGCAGATTGCCGGTCGTTCCTCTGGGGTTTCCGAGCGGCTGAAGATGCAGCCCCTGGCGCTCTATTGCGATGCCATTCAGGACGCCCAGGCCCGCGCCACCTGCCAGCAGAACATGGCGATCAAGCGCTGGTATAAATCCGGCAACCGGTTTGATCCTTCCTATGCCGGGCGCTGCCAGACCCTAGCGGGGGGCGCGCGTGACACCTGCAAGGCGATGCTGATCAAGGATCTGGCCATTCAAAAGCGCGACGCCAGCCTCTGTGCCCTGATTCCGGCGCCCCAGGTGGTGCCGCGCGCCTATTGTGATGTGCATTTCAAACCCTCCCGCCACCCCCTGGCGGAAGAAATAGCCCTCAGCCATCCGCAGATCCTGCGGGCCAATGTGCTGCTGGAATGGCAGGGCGCGGCCTATGGCGATACGGCAGCGGCCCACGGGCTGGAGGTGGGCGGCTGGAGCTGGGATACCAAACTGGCGGATTTTGATCTCGATGGCTGGCTCGATCTTTATATCGTCAATGGCACCTGGGTGCCCAATGAGGTCTCGCCTTCCAACCTGTTCTTTCACAACCGCGGCGACGGCACATTCCGCGAGGCCTCGGGCGAGATGGGGCTGGAGGATTACCTGATGACCGCTGCGGCCAGTCAGTTCGACATGGACGGCGATGGCGATCTGGATCTGGTGACCCATCCGGTCAATGGCCCGCTGGTGCTGTTTCGCAACAACAGCCAGGGGCGTGGGCTGGTCTTTGAGCTGGAGGATCTGCGCGGCAATCGCAAGGCCATCGGCGCCCGGCTCACCCTGGAGATGGCAGATGGCAGCCGCCAGACCCGCGAGATCCAGCTTGGCGGCGGTTTTATGAGCTTTGATGCGCCACGGGTGCATTTTGGCCTTGGCGAAACCGGTGAGGTCCAGGGGCTGCGCATCCGCTGGCCCGATGGGGAAGAGACCCATCTGCAGGGGGGGCTGCAGTCCGGGTATATCTACCAGATCACCCGCCAGGACTGAGGTCATATGTGCATATGGCGCCGCTTCTGAGCGGGACCTGGGCACCATCGGCGAAAACTGGCCAATCTGCGACAGTTGAAGAAAATTTTTACCTTTTGGAAATGCGCCATTGCTGCCTGCTGTAGCGCCGCTCTACCCTGCCGCGAGCCTGTAAGCTGCCGCGCATGGGTTTGTTCGCATTTTTGAAGACCTCTCTATTTCCGGGATAGCCCATGACCGATCTGCTGCGCCGCTTTTCATATCTGTTGCTTGCAAGTTTTCTGGCTCTGACGCCGGGTCTTGCCCTGTCCCAGGCCTCGGTCCCAAGCTTTTCGGCGCTGTTTTCCCCGGATACGATCACCAGCGGCAACAATAGCACCCTGACCCTGACCATCACCGAGGTCTCTGGCAGCCCGGCCAGCGATCTGGCCTTTGGCGCCACATTGCCCAGCGGTGTGACCGTGGCAGCGGGCAGCCAGTCCAACACCTGTAACGGCACGTTCACCGCAGCCTCGGGCGGCAGCAGCCTGAACCTGAGTGACGGGCGTCTGGGCGCCAGCCAAAGCTGTGTCGTGACCCTGCCGGTGACCTCCAGCACAGTGGCCACACACACGCTGCTCACCGGGGATCTGACCTCCTCATTGGGCAATAGCGGCACGGCCACCGATGATCTGACCGTCAGCCTGCCAACGCCAGTGTTTTCCCATAGTTTTGCGCCCAGCACCGTCAATCCTGGGGATATCAGCACCCTCACCTATACCATCGACAACAGTGCCGGCGCGCTCAATATCCTCGCCGCCAGTTTTGATGAAACCCTGCCAAGCGGGTTGGCGCTGACCACCCCGGCCTCTATTGTCAACAATTGCGGCGGCTCTCTGGCAGCCACCTCTGGTGGCAATAATATCGATGTCGATAATTTCATTCTGACAGCCGGGGCCAGCTGTACGATCACTGTCGATGTCATGGCCCTGAGCCTGGGCGACCAGGTCACCAGCAGCACCCTGTTTTCGACCTTTTCCAACTTCTCCAGCAGCCAGGTCATCGGCACCGGCACCCTGGTGGTCGAGGCCGCAGCCTCCAACCCGATCAATTTCTCCAAAAGCTTCTCGCTGACCCAGGTGGGTCTGTCGCAGAATGTGACTCTCAGCTTTACCTTGCAAAACACCAGCCGCGATGACGCGGCGACCAATATCGCCTTTACCGACGATCTGGATGCCATGCTGTCGGGGCTGACGGCCAGCAGCCTGCCAGCCAGTGGCTTTTGTGGCGCGGGTTCGACAATCACCGGCTCCGGTAGTCTGGCAATCGCAGGGGCGACACTGGCCGCCGGGGAGAGCTGCAGCTTTGATGTCACCCTGCTGACGCCCGCTGCGGCAGCCACCGGGGATTACACCAATACCACGAGCACCCTGAGCGCCGATATCGGCGGCAATCCCTATAGCGGCACTGCGGCCACCGCCAATCTGCGGGTGCTGGGTGATGGCGGGCAGGGCGCGATGCTGAGCAAGTCCTTCATCAACAATCCAACGGCCCCCGGCGCAAACGCGACCCTGCGCTATACGGTGACCAACCCCAATGCCAGCTTTGCCCTCAGTGATATCACCTTTAGCGACAATATCAGCGATATCACCGGTGCCAATGATATAACCATGAACACCCTGCCCTCGGCGGGCGATTGCGGGGTCGGCAGCAGCTTTTTCCAGAGTGTTCCCGCAACCGATAGCTTTGCTTTCAACCTGTCAGGTGGCGTGCTCGCAGCTGGCGACAGCTGCAGCTTTGATCTGCTGCTCAGCGTTGACGCCGCAGCCACTCCGGGGAGCTACAGTTCCACCAGTGGCGATGTGACCGCCACCGTCAATGGCGGATCGGTTATCACCCTGGGCGCCAGCGATACTCTGCAGGTTGAGGGCGGCGCCAATCTCACCTTTACCCAGATCTTCAGCGAAGATCGTGTGGGGGCCGGCGATACCGCAACCCTGACCTTTACCATTACCAGCGCCGTGGAATCGCCCAGCACCGCCACCGGCCTGACCTTCACCAATGACCTGAGCAGCTTCCTGTCCGGGGCCACCCTTGGCATCACCAGCAACAGCTGCGGGGGCAGCGCCGGGCTTTTTGCCGGCAATACCCGCCTGGACTACAGTGGCGGCTCCCTGGCCCCAGGCGCCAGCTGCACCGTGGTAACCGCCGTCTCTGTGCCCGGCGGCAGCAGCGATGGCACCTATACCAGCACCAGCACCACCCTGACCGGCAGCGCCGGCGGTGAGGCTCTGGTGGTGCCAGCGAGCAGCGATAGCCTGCAGGTCCTGGAAGGCGCACCCCTGGAGGTCTCCAAGAGCTTTTCCCCCAGCACTGCCCTGCCTGGCGAAACCATCACCCTGACCTATACGCTGACCAATCCGGATCCGTCTTTGGACTATACGGCGGTGTTTTTCACCGAGTCCTACTCCTCTGCCCTGTCCTCGCTGGCCATTGTTCCGGCCTCGCTGCCCGCCGGAGGCTTCTGTGGTGGCAGCAGCAGCGCCAGCGGTACCACCTTTGGCATTTTTACCGGGATCGAGGTCCCGGCCAGTGACAGCTGCGTCTTTTCCGTCGATCTGCTGGTGCCCGCTGGGGCCTCGGATGGGGCCTATACCTCGACCAGTTCCACTGTCACCGGCACGCTGAGCAGCACCTCGGTAACCCTGACCACCATGCGCGACACGCTCACAGTGCAGCGCGCGGCGCTCTCGCTGGCCAAATCCTATGCCACCACGGCAACCGCGCCCGGCGATACAGTCACCGCACAGTACACCCTCACAAATCTGAGCAGCACCCATGCCATCGACAGTATTATCTTTAGCGATAATCTGGATGCGCAGCTCTCTGGCTTGACCTCCAGTTCCGGTACATTGTCGGATATCTGCGGCGCAGGCTCTGCCCTCAGCGGCAGCTCGACCCTCAGCTTTAGTGGCGGCACTCTGGCGGCGGGGGCAAGCTGCAGTTTTGATGTCACCCAGCTGGTCCCGGGAGGCGCCAGCGCTGCGACCTATACCGGCACCCCCGGCGCGCCCAGCGGTCAAAGCTCTGGCCTGGCCGTTGGGGGCTCTGCAACACCGGCCAACCTCACGGTCAGCAGTTTTTCCCTGCCCAGCTTTAGCAAGAGCTTTGCCGATACGGCCCTGGCGGCCGGTGGCAGCACCACGCTGACCTATGTGATCACCAATACCGACCCCAGCGCCACTCTCAGCGGGTTGCGCTTTAGCGATGATCTTGGTGCGGCGCTCAGCGGGCTTGTGGTCACCGCAGGCACGGGCAGCGACATTTGTGGCAGCGGCTCCAGTGTCTCGGGCAGCGGGACTGTCACCTTTGAAGCGGGCAGCCTGGCACCAAGCGCCAGCTGCAGTATCCCATTGACCGTCACCCTGCCCGCTGGAGCCTCAGTCGGCAGCTACAGCAGCAGCTCCAGCGATCTGAGCGAAAGCGGCAGCTTTGCCGCCGCCGCCGCCACGGCCAGTTTCTCGGTGGAACCTGCGCCAGGCTTTGCCCAGGCTCTGTCGCCTGCGAGCATTGTCCAGGGGGGCATTACCACAGCCACCTTTACCATCGACAACAGCAGCTCTGCCCTCACGGCCAGCAATCTGGATGTCAGCAATACCCTGCCTGCGGGCCTGGTGGTGGCACCAACCCCCAATGCCAGTGTGACCTGCACCAGTGGCAGTGCAACGGCCACAGCTGGCAGTTCGGTGATCTCTTATAGCGGTGGCAGCGTTGCCGCCGGCGCCAGCTGTACCATCAGCCTGGATCTGCGGGCGACAGGCACCGGTTCCCTGGTCAATACCAGTGGCGACCTCACCTCCTCGCTGGGCAATTCCGGCACCGCCACGGATACGCTGAATGTCACCGCCGCCCCGGTGCCTGGCTTTAGCAAGGCTTTTGCCAGCAGCAGCGTCACCCTGGGATCTGGCACCGCGCTCAGCTTTACCATCGACAACAGCAGCGCCTTGGTTGAGGCCACATCGCTGGATTTCACCGATACCCTGCCTGCAGGCATGGTGGTGGCCAGCCCAGCCAATGCCAGCACCACCTGTAGCCTTGGCACCCTGACCGCCACGGCCGGAACCGGCACGATCAGCTATACCGGCGGCAGCATTGCAGCCAGCAGCAGCTGTAGTATCAGCGTGGATGTCATCACCAGCGCCAGCGGCGCTCTGGTCAATACCAGCGGTGATCTCACCTCCTCTTTGGGCAATTCCGGCACCGCCACGGATACGCTGAATGTGCCCGCGCTGAGTTTTGACAGCCCACTGGTGGGCGATGATATCGTCAATGCCGCCGAGGCTGCCACCGTCACCCTGTCGGGCACAACCAGCCTGATCGAAGATGGCCGCAGCGTCAGCGTGACTGTCACCGACAGCGCCAGCGGTACGGTCCCGGGCAGCGCCACAGTCAGCAGCAATGCCTGGAGCCTGGTGCTGGATCTCAGCAGCCTGAGCGATGGCACCCTGAGCCTGACAGCGGATGTCTCGGATGCGTCTGGCACGCCAACGCCCCAGGCCAGCGCCAGCCTGGAGCTGGATACAGATCAGCCCGCGCTGAGTTTTGACAGCCCGCTGGCGGGCGATAATATCGTCTCCGCCGCCGAGGCCGGCAGCCTGACCATTTCCGGCACCGCCTCTGGCCTGGAGGATGGCCGCAGCGTCAGCGTTGTGGTCACCGACAGCACCACGGCCACAGTGCCTGGCAGTGCCAATGTCAGCAGCAATGCCTGGAGCCTGGTGCTGGATGTCAGCAGCCTGAGCCATGGCGCCTTGAGCCTGACGGCGGATGCCACGGATACGGCGGGCAACCCGGTGGTTCAGGCCAGCACCAGCCTGGATCTGGATCTCAATGCGCCTGCTGGCTATGGCGTCAGCTTTGATCAGGATCCGGTCAATAGCAGCAATGAGACCGCTGTCAGCTTTACCTTTGCCAGCGCCGAAGTCGGGGCCCAATACGACTATACGATCTCGTCGACGGGCGGCGGCAGCCCTGTCACCGGCAGCGGCACCATTGCCAGTGCCAGCGATCAGATCACCGGACTGGACCTGTCCGGCCTTACGGATGGCACCCTGACGCTGTCGGTCACCCTGACCGACAGCGCCGGCCAGGTCGGATCTGCCGCCAGTGATACCGCAGCCAAAGACACCAGCCGTCCCACTGTCACCCTGGCAGGCCCAACGACGGCCCAGAGCAGCGCCTTTGCGGTTACCCTGACCTTTAGCGGCAGCGTCACCGGGCTGGCCGTGGAGGATCTCACCGTTGATGGCGGGGTGGCCTCGGCGCTCACCGGCAGCGGCGCCGCCTATAGTGTCACCGTGACCCCGGATCACGACGGCACCATAACCCTCACCCTGCCCGCCGACAGTGCGACCAGCGCCACCGGCAATGGCAATGAGATCAGCAATGTGCTGACCGTGGAGGCGGATCTGACCGGCACCCCCAATCCCACCCCACCGGCCGATGCGGATGGCGACGGCATTCCCGATCACCTGGAAAGCAACACGGCGGACCGCGATGGTGACGGTATTGTCGACAGCGCCGACTACGACCCGCAGGGCTATTTCTACTGCGAAGACGATGGCCGTATTCTGTCTGGCGGCGGCATCACCGTCACCGGCCCCGCAGGCTCCAACAGCTCGGTTGGGATCTCCAACAACATCAATATCGTGCGCGATGGCTCCAGCGGAGAATACCAGTGGTTTGCCCTGGCCCCCGGCACCTATAGCGTCGCTTATAGCTATCCCTCGACCGGGGTTGCCAGCACCACACGCCTGTCCTCGGGCACCCTGGATGTGACCTCGCTCTTGCCCGCCAACCCGGCGGTGCTTGGCTCGACTGAGTTTGGCTCGACCGGTGTCCTGGCCTCTGGCTCGCTGGCGGCCAACCCGGTGTTTTACGATACCTTTGTGATCGAGGCCGGTGATCCGGATGTGCTGGCCAACAATATCCCGATGACCAATTGTCAGGTGATCGAGATCAGCGTCAGCGCCAGCGACAATGGCGCCGAGGCCAATGGTGCCGCCACCGACAGCGCGGGCTTTACCATCAGCCAGAGCCAGACCACCGCCCAGGACAGTGTGATCAGCTACAGCCTGAGCGGCAGTGCCACCTCTGGCACCGATTACACCGCACCCAGCGGCAGCGTCACCATCCTGGCTGGCAATACCTCGGCCCAGGTGGATCTGACCGTGCTCGAAGACGGGCTGATCGAGGGGGCGGAGACCATCACCCTGACCCTCACGGCTGTGACCTCAGCAAGCCCCGGCGTGGCGCTTACGACCACCCCCGCAGATCTGAGCGGCACAGCCACCCTGACGGATGATGATTTTGCCACCATCGCGGTGACCAATACCGATCTCACCGCCATTGAGGGCAGCAGTGATACCGCGTCGATGGGGTTTGTGCTGTTGGGACAACCAACCCAAGATGTGTTGCTGAGTTTTGCCGGTGATGCCCAGTGTAGCGTCTCCCCGGCGCAGCTCACCTTTACCAGTGCCAATTACGCCAGCGTGCAAAACCTAACCATCAGTGCGATTGACGATGCCACCGCCGAGGGGGCCCATAGCTGTCAGCCCACAGTGGCCGTCACCTCGGCCGATACCGGGTTTAATGGCTTTGCCCTCACCCTGGCGCAGGTCACCATCGCGGATGATCTGGTCGACCAGATCCGTGCGCCCCTGACCGAGATCCTGAAAAACGATCTGGAAGATACCGTTGTCAGCCAGCAACGGCATTTCAATGGCATCGCCAAAGGCGCCCTGGCGCGCCTGCAGGCAGGTCAGGCTGGGCTGGGCTGTGGATCTCTGGCCAGCTTTGACGTGGATGGCAGCATCAACACCCAGGGCAGCAATGGTGCCAGCGACGGCACCTTTGGCTATGATGTCTATAATTGTGGCACCGGCAGCCGCGAGATCCTGGCGGGCAGCTTCAGCCTGACGCGGACCGAGAATATCGGCACCCAGGGCCTGGTGCAGTTCTCCCGTCAGCGTGAACGCTTCCTGTCGGAAAGCGATCTGCGCGGCAAGTTCTGGGGCGGCTATATCAGCCGCACCAATGTGACCGGGCTGGCAGATGGCGCGATCCATGGCATTGGTGTCAATGGCGGCATTTATGGCGCCCGCCAGATCAGCGCCGGGCTGTTCCTGGATTACTACGCTGCCGGGGGCTTTGGTCATCATCGTTTTGATCTCAGCTTTGCCAATGCAGGCGGCGCCATTCAGGCCGATGGCAGCTATGACTATGCCGCCGCCTATGCCGGTCTGGCCCTGTCAGGACGCCACCAGCTGGACAAGCTGCTGATCACTCCGCGGGTTGGATTGGAGCTGGCCTATGCCCTGGTCGGAGATGCTGATGTCACCGCCACCCAGCTGGGCGTCAGCAGCACCGGGGTCATTGATCTGCCCGATTACAACGGTGGTCGCTTCTTTGCCGAGATCGAATTCGCCGGGCTGGGCAGCCAGGAGGGCGAAGATCCCCGCGCGATTTTTGCTCAGATGTCGCTGACCCCGCGGGTGATCTGCGAGACCTCGTCTTATGACAGCAGTCTGGGCTGTGGTCTGGGGCTGAGCTTCAGCCGCGAGGTCTTTAATCCGCAGACCGGGCTCAGCTACAGCTTTGAGATCGACTATGAGAGTCTCGACGACACCGATCGGCTGAGCGTGGATTTCCACCGCGAACGGCGCTTTGCCAATGATCAAGGCGCCATCGTCACCCGCTTGTCGATGCCCAGCTCTGAGGCGCTCAAGATCGAGCACGGGCTGCGCCTCGACTTCTGATTGCGCTCTGCTGCGGGACAGCCAGAGGCAGAACTTCTGACACAGAAAGCCGCGCTGGTTTGGGCGCGGCTTTCTTTGGTTTTGACTTTCAGGCGGAGCGCGCCGTCAGCCGCCCTTCACCATCTCGCGAGTCACGTCCAAAGCAACCTCTCGAGCGCGCTGTTGCGCTTCCAGGATCTGCGCCGATGGGATCTGCGCCCCAAGGCTGGCGGCCAAAGCCGAGGCCTGGGGATGGCCCATAGCCATGGCCAGCACCAGCCACATATAGGCCAACATATGGTCCTGTGGCAGCACCCGGCCTTCGACATAAAGCAGGGCCAGATTGATCATGGCCTCAGGATGGCCAGCCTCCGCTGCGGCCTGGAGCAGGGCGGCGGCCTGCTGGTGCTGGCGAAACGCCTGGCTCGGCACCGCCTGAGGATCTGGTGCGCTCTGGGGGTCAGGCCGCGTTTCGGGCTGCAGCATCAGCCAGCCCAACTGGAACTGCGCCACGGCATAGCCTGCCTGCGCCTGTTCTTGCAGCGCCGCCAGTCCCGCCGCGCTGACATCGGGGAAACTCACCCCTACAGGATAGATCGAACCGGGACGGGTGGTGCTGATCAGCGTCGCTCCGCCCCGGCCCAGATCCGCCGCCTGACGATAGAGCGCCTGGGCGCGGGCCTCGTCCAGCGCCACGCCAAAGCCGTTTTCATAAAGCGTCCCCAGATTGTTCAGCGCCACAGCCAATCCCTGCTTGGCGGCGGCCTGAAACAGCTGCGCGGCGCGCAGGTAGTCCTGTTCAACCCCCTCGCCGCGCACATAGATCAGGCCCAGATTGTTCAGGGCGCGCGCATGGCCCGCCGCTGCGGGGGCCTCATAGAGCTGGCGGGCCCGCATCAGATCCTGCGCCACCCCGAGGCCGTTTTGATACAGCACGCCTAGGCTGACGGCAGCATCCGCATGACCCAGATCGGTGGCCTTTTGGTACAGCTGCGCCGCACGGGCGGGATCGGCGATGCTCTCGGGGCCCTGTTCCAGCAGATTGGCCAGTTGGTACAAGGGCTCGGCCCTGCCGGAGGTTGCGGCCAGCTCCAGCCAATGCAATGCCCGACTGATATCCTGCGTCACCCCCAGCCCGTGCAGATAGGTCTGCCCCAGCTGGCTCTGTGCACCGACAACGCCCTGCTCCGCCGCCAAGCGGAACCATTGCACCGCTTCCGCATAGTCCTGTAAGGGGCCGGTGCCGCGCTGCAGATGACGCCCCAACAGATATTGCGCCTCGGCCTGGCCTGCAGCGGCCTGGGCACGCAGCTGATCAAACTCAGCGGCACTCTCTGAGAGCAGGGGTATCTTAAGCGCTGTGGCCTGTTGTCCCTGAGCCGGTTGTGCCTGTGTCTGTGTCTGTGTCTGTGTCTGTGTCTGTGTCTGGGCTTGGGCCTGTGGGATCTGCAGGAGCAAAATCAGCAGGGCCAGCGCCAGATGCGGCCGCCGTTCTGCGCTGCAAAGACTGTCTGAATGCCACATCAGTTGGCCTCCTCCTCTGTCTCCGGCCCCGTATCTGGCCCCGTATCTGGCCCCGTATCTGGCCCCGTATCTGGCCTGGC
>Ga0193961_1000797_pt1 | contig 11756 bp, 7 predicted proteins | sample FB_4_MG_FD_140371 | JGI IMG/M metagenome (GOLD analysis project Ga0193961, IMG submission 140371) | Microbial mat bacterial communities from the Broadkill River, Lewes, Delaware, United States - FB_4_MG | ecosystem: Environmental > Aquatic > Freshwater > River > Microbial mats | place: USA...
AGGAATACTTTGATTTGTCTATTATTATCCATTTTGGTATATTATTCATTTCTCGTTATTTTAATAATTAAATAAGTATTGTTTTTAAATAAAATATGAAATATCTTGGTGGCAAATATCGTCAAGGTAAACAAATTGCACAAGAATTAAAAAAATACGGTAAAAATCATAAAATAAAGAAATACATTGAACCATTCTGCGGTGCATTAGGTGTGGCTATTTATATGGTTGATGATTATAAGGTTCATATATCAGATAATCACAAGGATTTGATCATGCTTTGGAAAGAAGTAAAGGCGGGTACATTTAAATACCCAAAAACAGTTTCAGAAAGAACGTATAATAGATTTAAAAAATCAAATGAACCAAGTGCAATGAGAGCGTTTATTGGGTTTGGGTGTAGTTTTAGCGGTACGTGGTTTACAGGGTACGCACAGAAATACAATGAAAATTCAGGACGTAATGCAGTTACGGAAACGATAAAGAGTATAAAAAAGAAAGAAGAATTTATTAAAAAAATAAAATCAATTAAATGTCAAAGTTATGAACGATTAAAGCCTAAAAATTGTTTAATTTATTGTGACCCACCTTACGTAAATACCGCCAAGTATAAAACCAAAGTTTCTGGTGATGGTGAAGAGTTTGATCACGATAAGTTCTGGAACAAAGTTCGAGAATGGAGTAAAAATAACATTGTAATCGTATCGGAATTCACTGCACCAAAAGATTTTAAATGTATTTGGAAATCTACGCGGAATATATCTTTGAATTCGAATAAAGACAATAAAATTGAAAAATTATTTATACTTCGAAGAATGTGATTTATAATACAACAACTCGCCATTCACTTTCTTCCTTTTATCACATTTCACCATATTACGTCGAAAATAAGAAACAAAACTTAATCGAACATTTTTTGAATCTGCTTTTAATTCCGTATTACAATGCCATTGATGAACGTCCATGATCACAAAATCGAAAGGTCGGACATCTATTGCAATTTTAAATTGCGGGAATGCCAAATACCCACCACGATATGTATCGTCACCTAATATTGTTAAATTACCTAAACCGTTTTCAAAATCTCCACTATCCTTATGGCAAGCTGTTCTCCAATTATAATTACTTGTAATTGTCGTGAATGGTGTATTTCCTACTTGCATATTCATTCCTTTTGGAAATTTCTTAAATTCGTTCATTTGTAATTTGTATTCCTTTGGTGCAAGTTTTTTATACAATTTACCAATTTGTTCAAAAAACGGTATAACTTGTTCCCATTGTTTAAAGTTTTGTTTTGTAAAAGCAGTTTGACGACATACTATCTGTGTATCAAAATGTTTGAATAATTTAGGATGTGGTCGATCATAAAATCCAGAAATTTTACTTCTTGGATTTCGGTATTCCAAATTCATTTTATATTTACGTCTGTTATTGTCTTTATTGAATGAATCTTCTTTCCAACCTTTTGATGAATAATTCTCGTAGATAGTTCGTACTTCATTTAATTTTTGTTTTGGTAATTTAATTACATTTTTTCGAAATTTGAATAATATTTTCTTTTTACCATCTTTATCAATAAAATAACAATCTGTATCTTTATTTATAATTTCTTTCATAAAGGATTGATTAAATAATTTACCGGTACTAAACCGAGTATCGGTATCAGGATAACATTTGCGAACTGTAATTGTTTGAACCATCTTTTTTAATTTGTTAGTTTTTTATTTATTTACCAAATACTTCATTATGAATTTCGCGATAATTGACTATTAATCGATATCGATAATTTATCTTTTCCAAGTAAGTTGTCTCATAATCATTGTTTTCATCGTACAGTGGCTTTAATATACTCTCGGGTTGTTGATAACCAGCTAAGTCTAAAAGTTCTAATATTGATCTCTTTGAATAAATCTTTTTTGGATTCAAATTTCGAATAAACCTGGCAATACAACGATTTGAATCAACATAATCTTCAAATTTTCTTCGAATTAAATGTTCGTTTCCATCCGGTGTAGTCTTATTATTGTTAACTGATTCTTCATCTTCACTGTCTTGGTTGTATATGTGTCCATTGAGCATAAAGTCTAAACCTTCTTCTGTGGGAAAATAGTGATTAACAAATGCTTCGTGCACGATATATCGTCTCTGTTTTGAACACAAATTCCGTGGACGTTTATCAGAGATAAAAGCACAAACTACTTCGCGAACATTTTTATCCCTATTCGCTGGATCTTGTATTCTTTCCTTTAACTCTCTCTGCCACTCTAATACCATATTTACTGCTTCAATAACGTCCTCGCTTGTGTATAAACAAACCCCATCGAAATCATTGTCTTGTTCTTTAAATATACCCCCACATCGAAGTACACTCTGTAATACTTCATCCAAAGATAACTTACCCGATAACGCATTGATATAAGTCTTACAATAGAGTATATCCTTATAACTTGAATAATGTTCAACCTCAGAGCGAAGTGATTGACCCCTCGAAATTTGTTTGTTCCCAACAATAAGTATAAGATGTCGGTGTTTGTTGAATTGCTCCTCGGTTGTAAATTGTTCTTGTAAAAATCCCAAGTGTTGTTGCAGCGACCATGTATTCTTTTCCTCTAATTCCAAATCGTGCTCATTCGAATCTTTATCGTGATAACAAACAACTTTGATTATACCACCATACATTCGAACAACGGTGAGCATAACTTCACTGTTCTTTAACAGTTCTACTGTTTTCTTTTCAACCGATTGTGAATGCAGTATCAAATTCCCAATACTTGCTGTAATAAGTGTAATTTTGTCGTTTTTATCCAAATTTGAATCAATGATCGCCTTATAATTTTCTACCATACAGTCCGTCCAAAGTAATTCAGAGTTCTTTCCCGTCATAAATAGGTCAGAAGTAAATGGTTTCACTTTAAATTTACGATGTCCCCAAGAAACATAATCATCATTATCGGGTAAAAATTTAACATCACTACATTTTGTATTCAAATGATCAACAATAAAATGAGAAAAGGGAGTTGCTGTAACACGAGATGCACCAAATGAACCGTGGATAAATTCACAAAGTGTCTTTGAACGTTCGGAATCGATACGTTTACCACCCGTAGTAGACAACAAATCACTTTCATCAATAATAATAAAATATTTAGGGCGTCTCGTGGTAATATTTATATAAGTCTCTTTCAAACAATTAAGTACAGTTTTGTTCCCCATACAAAGAAAAATACGAGGATGTCGTCTATCTTTTAAGAATGCCTTCAAACTCGCTTTACTTGTTTTACCAACGTTTATCACATAATCAATTAAATCAGGTTTTTCAATAGAATACTTGTGAATCATTCGTGGAGTAAAATTCTCGTTAATCCTTTTTTTAAATCGATCCATAAATGATTCAAGTATCGTATTGTAATTATCGATCACAATAAACACATGCATTTTTTTCTCAACAAGTATCTTTAATGCTAAATTAATAATTGATTTTGTCTTACCTTGTTGTACGTACCCTTGTATTACAGTTCGATGATTTTTTAGTTGAATAGGTCGAACAAACTTATCCGAACAATAATCAAGTCTATATAATTCATTATACACTTCTTGCACTTCTTCCTCTGTTATTTCGTCCGCTTCCATAAAATCCACTTCCATAGGGTCCTCTACTATTTCAATACTTTCATTATCCGACGATGATGCATCATTTTGTTGATTCATCAATACAATATTTCTTGCTTGATCTAATGCTTGTTGTCGATTAAGTGAAGGAAATTGAAAAAATAGAGCATTTGCAATATTTTGGATCGAGACATTCACGTCTACAGCGCCACCATTATTATTGGTATTGCCTTCATTATTGTTGTTGTTTTGTCTGTGATTACACATCTTGTTTGTTTGCTTGTTTTTTTTCCGAAAATTACGTACGTATGTACTTTTTGTTGTTTTTGCACTTGAATACCATATGGAATTTAATGGGGGGTAATTTTGGAAAAATATTTCGATTATTTTTTATTAGACCCATAGATAGGACGATTACGTCTTAATAGTCATCATAGTCATCGTACTCGGCTCCCGATGCACCAAATCCGTAGTTGTCATCGAAACTCCCCCCCCCACTGCTTCCAAATTCACTATCATAATCATATTCATCGGCGTAGCTTAACCTGTCTGTGTAGCCGTATCCGTAACCGAATGATGACTGAACATTATTGAATTCATGCTTAATTAATAAATTTAATGCGTCGAATTGACCTCTTTCGTTGGTTATTAAACCTACACTGGAACTTGTTTGTAAATTTTTACTAAATCCTTCCATAAATTTTTGGTTGTTGTTTGTTCTATCTTTACTATCATAATTTTTAAACATTCTTAAAATAACATTTTCAAACATTGTACTTATACGTTTGTTTTTATCGTAAAAACATTCATAAATGTATATTGGTATAATAAACGACAATTTATTATAAGCATTTTGTTTAAGTTTTGCTTCAAATTGAGTTTTACTTTTCGTCTTAAATTTTAAACTATCCCGCGATACAAATGATAAAGCACCAACCTTGATTAATTTAAAGACCCTCTCCAATTTTTTTTCATCGGTACTAGAATCATTATGAAATCTGAAATTATCTACTTCTATCCACAACGCTCTTGTTACATCAATTGTTAAAAATTTTACAAAATTACCATCGTTTGTTGTTATACCTGTTAACGTATTAAACAAATTTTGACATCGAGATACAATTGTTTTGTGTGGAATAGGAGAATTTTCATCTATATTATGAATATAATGTGCAAGTAATGTAAATATATGTTCTGTCCAAATTTCTCCACTAAAAACAATAACTTCTTTTTTTGAAAATCCTTTGATAACCTCAAACACATTGTTGAGCATTGTTATATGTTTTTTTTTATCGGCATGTACTAAATCCAAATATTCAAAACAGTATAAATTTAAAGCCTTTCCAGAAACTAACCTTATATCTAATAATTTTAGTTCGTTTGTTTCAACCGGTGTGTACCAATCAGAATCAATTTTATTATATTCTAATTCATTAAATTCATTAATTAAATGATAATCAAATAATTTAGGTATTTTACTTACACCATAGTTTTCCATTAAATGGGCATTAAACTCATTTGTTCTACCTTGTAAATCTTCATATGCATTTATAAATGACACAGTTTCACCACTTACAATTCTATTCATAATAAAATCCACATTTTCTAATGCAATCTCTTTAAGTTTTTTAGATTTGAGATTTTCAATTTCAGAATCAGACATTGTTTTTTGTATTTTATTAATAAATAAGAATAAAAAAAAAATAATGTATTAAAAAAAATCTGTGATATTGCGTTGACGTTTTTGTTGATTTCGTCTTTTGACAAGTGCGTTATACCACAATCGTTCGATTTTTTGTTTACATTCCTTTGATATTTTGTTGTGTTTGTTCAATGGATAAAGGTTTCCGTCTTTATCTTTTATGATACAACTAAAAATGGTATATATTGGTTCGGCAACTTGGTGATTTAAATAATAAATGGTATCAATCTTGACGTTTGGGTTTTCCAATACATAATTGGGATCTTCTATTCGGTCGCATTGTAACGCGTTTTTGTCATCGTTTTCAATGAATACATAAGGTACTCGATCGCCTGGTTTTGGACAATTCATAGGATCTCTTTCCTTCCATCTATCCGCCAATAATGCGTGTGAAGGTTTACTTAACTTTCGACCGTTTTTATTGACAAGGGTGTACTTTGACTTTAAACTCTTTGAAATTATTAATTCTGATATATCAACTTTTCCCGATAATAACCGGTTGATACGTCGAATGACTGAATTTTCAGCATCAAATATACTTTTTTCAATGAGTATTTTTTCAAGGATTTCGTTACTCACCGTTTTTACGTATCCGCAATTGTCCCTACGAACCAATTGAAGACCCTTTACGTCTATTCCTTTATTTTCAAGTCCTGTTTTACCTTGTTCGTACCCAAGATAGGCATATCTTTTTTTACTTACAAGGATAAGTGGGTACATTATCTTTTCGTTTTCTAAACATATCGGTGGTTTGAACGTTTTGGTAATTCGTTCGGCACATTCTTCACACAATTCGTTTACGCGTTCAAGTATCTCCTTTTCAGTCATATTTTCTTTTTCTTCTTTGGGAAGCTGAAATTTTGTATAAATAGAGTCAGTGTTTTTCAATATCATACACCCTGGACCACATTGAAATGTTCCGTCTTCTGTTTCAATATCATACACGTACGTATAATCGTACTGGATGGTATTGTTTTTGATTTCTGTTCCATCAGGTTCTGGAGATAATTCTTCGATATGTATAATCTCATGTCCTGCGTCTATTCCTTGTTTATATTCTAACGTGTACAATTCGTTTTCGGAATTGTAATCCCAATGCCAATAACGATGATTTTTTTGGGACAGATAGAATTCTTGTGCCTTTACGGGACACTTGAAAGTGTTGAAATTTATTTTGGTGTTATCAATCATTTTATCTGAATGGTTTCTTAATTGATTATTTATTTTATTTTTAAATTAATAAACGATACGATGGATAGTTATTGGGCAATATACGACGAATATTTTTATGCGTTTACTGATGAATTTAATTTATTTTATGGTGAAAACAAAGATATCAATGACTTGTATGATAGATTTATAATTTTATTTCCTGGTGATGATTACAGCTCTATTGCACATATATCTTTATTGTTGTATTTTTACAACCGCGGTGAAACCTATAATGAAATCCATTCATTTATATTGGAAAAGCTATTCGATGATATATCGTATAACAACGCTAAACGTCTAGTGAAACGTTTACAAAAAATGTATGATCGTAAATTGAACAGAACAAAGCACCAATCTTTTTCACCAAAACGAACCCCGAACTATTTAAACGATATGAAAGACGCTGAGATATGCGTGGATTCAATTAAACTTGTTGAAGACTATGTTAAGAAAAATGATTTAAATCATTTATTTCAAGGAAATTTTACAATTTCCAGACCAAGTTCGCCCTCCTCGGGGGGGAGTCGAAGAAAAAGTGTAAGAGATAATTTACCAAATATAAACGAAAAAGATTTGGTTAAATTTGTATCACAATATGACCCGCGCGAATTCTCGTTATTGTATGAAGTATGGGAAAAAATGATTGAAGAGAATTACCCAAAAAAAGTATGTATATCAGAAATAAGTTCAGAATTAATATCCACTTTACTACCGCACCACAGACCTTTAACAAAGGAAGAATTTGAAAGAAAAGCACAGTTAATACAAAATATAAGAAATAAAAACAATATGCAACCAGAACAAAAATTATTTATCCCAATAGATGAATTATTAAGATGCAAAGAAACAACATTTATATGTCCCTTAGGGATAATTTATGATAATACAAAGATTGATCATGCAAATTCTTTGGTTTTTGTTTTTAATAACGAGGGTAAAAATCTAATTTATCGTTTTGAACCACATGGCGTTGATGAAGTTACGGATAACATTATAATAAACGAATTAAGAACATATCCCGAATTAAACAATTTTGAATACATTGGTACAACTAAAACGTGTCCTTATTCGAGAGAAGGTGTACAATTAATTGAAGGGCTTTTAAATAACATAAATAAAAGACCACAAGATTTAGGTGGGGCAGGTTTTTGTTTTATATGGTCTTTAATTTATCTGGAATATGTGATAAATTACATTGATATTTATAGTCCCGATGAAATACATAATCTTTTAATACATAATACTGATAATTTAACAGAATTGATGTACAAATTCACATATAGATTATTAGAAAGATATCATCAAATGATACTTGATGATTACCCTTTTAGAGACACAGAATTAGTATTTATGTTGAGATTTAAAAAATTAAATTTAGAAACTATACAAAAAGGTTTTTTCGGTTATGAATATCGGGCAGGAAATTTCGATGTTGAAAATGGTGAAAATCTTGAAAATTTATACAAACTGTTATACGATGGTTATCTCAATTTTAATGATATTATTAAATTATTTTTTAAAGACTTTTTGTTTATTGAAGAAAAAACATTAAACAACATTCAAAAAATGTTAGAAGCGTTAGAAAATGGGAGTTTATACAATAAATTAAGAAAATGGAATGAAATTTATACGCTTAAAAGTGACCACAAATTTATTTTAGATGGTTATCTTCCCAGAACGATTAATTATTATAAACCCATTGTAAAAAAATCGTTTATAGAATACATTGATAAATGGAGGATGTTAGATGAAGAAAATACAGTGATTGCGTTGATTAAATTATACGAAAGGTATTTCCACGAACCATTGTCTTAAAAAAACTTATTAAAAAGTGAAATTAAAAGACATTCCTAAATGCACTCCCAAACAAAGAACTCTGTGGACCCGGCCAGTCGTTTGCTAATTGTTTATCCTTGAATGAATTTTTATTCGGTAAGTTTTCCGTTTCTGATGATAAAGTATCATAGTTAAAATTATAACTATACAGTGAATCACCCATGGTGTATACTGTTTTTATTTTTGAATACATGGGACCTGCGGGTATTGTAATCACACTCGATTCGAAATCAAAGTCAAAAAATAATCCACCAGGTGTTGCCAAATATTCGGAAGCGACTGGACTTGAATAAGGCACCGAATTTTGTTCGGTACACGCGGGAGCACCAAATAATGACATATTTGCATACATTGGGAACAATTGAACAAGTATTTCGCGATTTTGTAATTGGTACGTCGTTTCAAATTCAGGTACAGTTTGCAAATCTGTACTTCTTGTGAATTGTTTTTGTATTAATATTTGATTATTTTGTTCCGTTGGTTCACCAATTCCTTCAATATCCTCAAGTACAATACCGACGGGTTGTGCTCCTGGTGGTGGGTTTGGTGGTGGTCTACCATCTTCACTAACAAGTACAATTATCCCGCCTTGATTTGATTGATACTTTGCGTAGACATCACCCAATAATATATTTCGATCGTCTTTATTTAAGACAATTTCTTTTGCTGCATTTGCATAAAACTTACTCATATTTACATTACCAACCATATTCACACTTGAATAAACATAAGAGCCCGCACGAACTCTTTGACCCGAATATAATATAATTCTACCCCCCTTTATTCGATAAGGTGGGTTTGGTGCAACTGTTGGTAAAAAATCACCCTGCAGTTCAGGTGACGAAGTTTCATTGAATTCAAGATTCCAAAACTCTTCGGTAACATAGTATTGTGAATTGTATCTTGTAAAATACTTGTAAAAATCAAACGAAAAATCAGGTGATACCCTTACAAAACCAGAATATTCACTGTATCCACTCCCACGATATAAAGGATAAGCCCCAGAAACAACCATTGTTGTGATCCCATTAGACAATATTGGAGTATTTTGTGAATGACGATTCGTTGGACTGTTTGAACTTGTTCCAAGATATCCACACAATGAGTTCCATGGTAATGGATTATTTGAATTGTTTTGAGTTGTTGATGAATACACTAATGGCGCATTGTGTGCTGTACGTGTTTGTTGTTTACCCGGTGTATTCCTTCGTGTATCTTGTGGAGTTCGCGACGTATGTTCTTGATTATTTAAATTTAAATTCGTTGAATAGTAATCGGTTAAACATACACCCATAAAGGCATTATTTCTACCCGGTTGAACTCCTTCGGGTGAAAATGTTGTAATTGTATCCATAAACTCCATTAACCCATTATCCCCATAACTTGGTTCACGTGATACATATTCGTATGTTCCTCGACCTTGTTGATAAGGTTGAATGCAAGTATACCAAGTTTCTACTATACGAGAACGATTGTTTATGGATGATTGTGTAGTCACTCTTTGTCGAAAACGGTTTGCTTCACGGACAATTTCATTGATTTGGTCAACATCTGGTCTTGAAATAATTTGTACTGCTTGTCCTGCGTATATAATACCAATAGGTTCATTGGGTTGAGTTTCTAATAGGGTACTTGGGTAATTAAATAACGAGTCTTGTCTAAATTGAAAATTTTTGGGTGTAATTGAACCAAATCGACAACCACCCCAACCCATTACTGGAAATTTGTTTGTTCCATTTATCATCGTGATACCATATCGATCCCCCCAATTAAATGCTTGCATGTAAAAGTTAACACCAACAGTTGTACTCGGATAAGTATATTCGGGCATTATGTTTGAATAATTAGTTTGTTTGATTAAAGGTGTTCGTACACGAAATGTTTGAGCATTTCCTAATAAAAAATTTTCACCAAGTGTACTTAATGCATTTAAATCAACTTGTGACACTTTATAATTTGTAATTGTTCCTGTACCAAGACCTAAAATTTTACAAAAATAATTTTGGTCTGTTGTATCTGTGAATGTTTCAATCTCTCCTAAACCGTACAACGTTTGTCCCAATGACCAAGGTCCACTTATACTCGGGTATTGACCTGGAATCAAACTCGTTAAAAAATTATATATAATTTGTTCATTCGGTGGTAATAAATTTCCATTGTATGTGCCAATATTACTTAAATTAATTTGACTTTTTGAAACATTCCCGTTTTCATAGACTGAACCAACAAATACATTTGCTGCATCGCTCTGCGAACCCCTTTTTGTCGCAATAAAATAAGCAATATAACCTTTCCTAACATAACATTGTTTTAATTTAAATTGACTTTTTATTTGAGCGACTTGGTACATTATAGAGTTTAATTAATTAAATTAAAAATAAAACTATTAATAAAACAAATGGATTACACGTCGTATCGTGTTTATCATCAAATAATGCAATATTCTTTTTATTATGGAAATTCAGTGTGTTAATAAAATCCAAATTCCAAACAAAGAATTATACGTTCAAAAAAATGAATATAATAAAAAATCTAAACCCCAACAAAGTGCTTCGCACTTGTCCATGCACACCGAGAATCGGCGGACCCAAAGGGTTCAGCGGAGTCATAATCATCATCGTCATTATCATCGTAGTGGTACGTCCAAGGAGAAGCCACCCCGTTACATTTCGGGTCTACGAATTTTAAAAAAAGCTTCTGGTAAATATAATTATAAAAATAAAAATTGGGAATGGGATAAAGTAACGTGGAGATTCGACCAATCGAAAAACGTATACTATTCAAACCGAGATTACCCAAATCACTTTTGGAATGCAAGTAATTGGAAAAAGAGTATCAAAAAAAAAGAACAAAGAAATGGAGCAGCGGGTATTATATTGCTACGCCCCGAACCGCGGAGCGGAGAATACAATGTCTTTATCGTACAGTGTTATAAAAATAAATTTGGTTTCCCAAAGGGTAAACGAAATTATGAAGAAAGTTTTTTTACAGCTGCTCTAAGAGAATTTAAAGAAGAAACCGGAACACAATTAACATTTGAACAAAAAACATTCAAACGTATCGAAATTAATTCAAGATATAAAGACGATGAAATATTAAATAAATATATTACAAAAAAAATTGTATTTTATGTTATTGAAGTTCCCATCGATTTTCAAATTCGAACCAAACCAGAAGCGGATGTTGAAATCACGTCATTTGGTTGGGTGCCATTTAAAAATTTACCATTTTTATTTAAATTGAGCAAAGTTGCACAATCCGTTTATCCACTTATTGAAGAATACACCGAGAATCGGCGGACCCCTTCGGGGGTACACACCGAGAATCGGCGGACCCCTTCGGGGGTACACACCGAGAATCGGCGGACCCCTTCGGGGGTACACACCGAGAATCGGCG
>Ga0193961_1000798_pt1 | contig 11755 bp, 8 predicted proteins | sample FB_4_MG_FD_140371 | JGI IMG/M metagenome (GOLD analysis project Ga0193961, IMG submission 140371) | Microbial mat bacterial communities from the Broadkill River, Lewes, Delaware, United States - FB_4_MG | ecosystem: Environmental > Aquatic > Freshwater > River > Microbial mats | place: USA...
AAATACTGAGAATACTAATTATTTTAAATCTAATAAGGAACAATATAATATTGCTTTAATAACTGATTATAATGGATTAAATGATAAAAATATTAACGATCTAGGATTAAAAGGGTTGGAGCGAGCTTATAAAGATCTAAATATTTCTAAAAGTTTAATTGAAACAAACAGTATAGAAGAATATAGAGAAAGTATATTAGAAGCGATTAATTCTAATATGGATTTAATAATACCAATAGGTAAATCCTATGAAAATATTGTAAATGAAATGGCAAAAAAATATGACAATCAAAAATTTTTAGTGATTGATTATGAAGTGAATTTATCTAATGTTAAAATGGTTTATTTTAGAGAAGAAGAAACTATGTTTCTTTTTGGAATCACAGCTGCAGTAAAGACAAAAAATAATGAAATTTTATATTTAGATAAAGAAGGTATAAATTCGGATAAATTGTATTATAGTTTTTTAACTGGAGTAAAAGAAATCAATAAAGATATTAATGTTGAACGTCTTAAAATAGATGATAAAATTTTAAAAGATGATTTCCAAAGTTTGTTAAATAATGAAATGAGAAAAAAATATGATGTTGTTGTAGACTATTTTTCATTATTTTTAGAATCATTAGAATATATAAGCACTAAAAATGATATTTATATTATGTATGGGGATTCGGATTTATACAATATGAGTAATTGGCTTTGTAAAAGCAATAAATTATTTGATGAAATAATATATAATACTTCAAAAGAATTGATTAATGAATCATTTGAAGGAGGATATAAGACAGTAGGTCTTAAAGATAAAGGAATGAATTTCATTTATAATTCTAAAGCATTATCAGATATTAAACGGAAAAAGATAGATAAATATATCGATTTCATTGATGGTAAATATTTTATTTCTATACCTACAAATGAAGATGAATTTATTGAATTTAAAATTCCTAGAAATTTTTACTTGGAATAAAAAGTACTTTTCAAAAAACAAATAATTAGTAAAATGCACCATGGGAATTATTAACTTGCATTTTTCCTTATAAAAACAAAAAAAATTTGATATAATAAAAATATTCTTTTTTATTTTTTGATAATTTAGAGAGGTTAGGTAATATAATGAATATTGGTTTTAATCTTCAACTAGTTCAAACACAAAAATTAATAATGACACCTGAATTGAGACAAGCAATAAAGTTATTGCAATATTCAAATCTTGAACTTTCTTCTTTTATTCAAAAAGAAATTGAAGAAAATCCTGTAGTTGAAAATACAAATGAAGCTGCAGATGAAATAAGAATTCAAAAAATGGCACATTTATATAAAGCTCAGAGGGATAGTTATGCTTTTTCAAATTCAAATTTTTCTGAAGATGATATTAAAGAATATGATTATTATATTGATAAATCAAATACACTTAAAGCATATTTGTTAGAACAGTTGCAATTATCAGAATATACTGGAAATAATTATGAAATAATAGAATATTTAATAAATAATATTGATGAAAATGGGTACTTATTTATAGATGAAGATTATGTAATGACATTTTTTAAAATTGATAAAAAAATATTAGAAAATATGATTGAAATAATGCAGCACTTTGAACCTAAAGGAGTAGGTGCTAGGAATTTAAAAGAATGTCTATTACTTCAAGTTGAAGGGTATGACCCTAAAATAAATCAAATAATAGAGAGCCATTTAGAAGATATAGCATATAATAATATAGATGTTATTGCTAAAAAATTGAAGATTAGTATAGATGAAGTAAATAAATTAATTGAAGTAATTAGAAATTTAAATCCTAAACCGGGAAGTGGATATGATAATTCACCTAATGAAGAAAACAGATATATTGTGCCTGAATTAAATTTAATAGAAGATGGTAGCGAATTAAAGATAGAATTTATAAATGAATATATTCCTCATATAAGAATAAATAGTTATTATTTAAATCTTTTAGAAAAAGGGAAATTAGATGATAATACAAAACAATATTTAAATAAGTATTTAAAGAGAGCAGAACATATTGTTAAATGTATTGAACAAAGAAAAAATACGATACTTAGTGTTTCATCTGTAATTATTGATATTCAAAAAGATTATTTATTAAAAAAGAAAAATCAGTTGAATATATTGACCCTTAAAGATATTGCAAATAAATTAGAAATTCATGAATCTACAGTTTCAAGGGCAATTGACGGTAAATATATGCAGACTAAAAGTGGCATATTAGCTTTAAAAGATTTATTACAAAAACCAGTTAATGCCAATGTAAATTATTCAGCAGAAGATTGTATGGACAAAATAAAATATATTATTTCACTTGAAGACAAGAGAAAGCCGTTTAGTGATCAACAAATTGCGGATATTTTAAATGAAAAAGGATTTTGTATTTCAAGAAGAACTGTTGCAAAATATAGAGAAACTTTAAATATTTTTTCATCATCAAAACGAAAGCGAAAATAATTCAATGTTCTTGTTACAAGAATATTTTTTATAAATAATAATAAAATTAGGAGGAAATTAAATGAGAGTAGCTATTAATGGATTTGGTCGTATAGGCCGAAATGTACTTAGAATTGTTTTTGAAAAATGTAATCATGATTTGGAGGTAGTTGCAGTAAATGATCCATCTGATACAGATATGATGGCGCATTTATTTAAGTACGATACTTGTTTTGGAAAATTTGAAAAAGAAGTAAAGGTTTTGGATGACAATAAACTAATGATTGACGGAAAAGAAATATTATCTTTCTCTGAAAGAAATCCTGAAGATCTCCCGTGGGGTGACTTAGAAATTGATTTAGTTATTGAAGCTTCTGGAATTTTTAGAACTAAAGAAATGGCTTCAAAACACATAACAGCAGGAGCAAAACGAGTTCTTATTACGGCACCAGCAAAGGGTGAAGATATTACAATTGTAATGGGAGTAAATGAAAAGGATTATGATGCAAATAATCATTTTATTATTTCTAATGCATCATGTACAACGAATTGCTTAGCTCCATTTGCTAAAGTAGTATTAGAAAAATTCGGAGTTGAAAGTGGATTAATTACTACAGTTCATTCATATACTAATGATCAAAGAATTTTAGATAGTGGACATGCAGATAAAAGAAGAGCTAGAGCAGCAGCTGAATCAATTATTCCAACTACTACAGGAGCAGCAGCTGCGGTATCATTAGTACTTCCAGAATTAAAAGGAAAATTAAATGGAATGGCAGTTAGAGTTCCAACACCAACGGTATCACTTGTAGATGCGGTATTTAATGTTTCAAAAGATGTTACAGTTGAAGAAATTAATCAAGCTCTTAAAGAAGCTTCAGAAAAGGAGTTAAAAGATATCTTAGGATATTCAGAGGAAAAATTAGTTTCTATAGATTATAGAAAAGATTCTAGATCATCTATAATAGACGCTGCATCAACTATGGTTGTAAATGATAGAATGGTAAAGATTATTTCTTGGTATGACAATGAATGGGGATATTCTTGCAGAGTTGTTGATTTAGCAAATTATATATTAAAAAATAGTTAAAAAAAATATGAAAATAATTTTAATAAAGGGCTGTATTTTTTGGTAAAACGTGTTATAGTACTCTTGTCAAATAAATATTTATTATTTAGGAGGGTACATATGTCACTTAGAGTAGGTATTAATGGGTTTGGAAGAATTGGTCGCAATGTTCTTAGGGCGTCATTGTTAAGGGGTAATAAGAATATTGTAGCAATCAACGCTCCCGGAGATTCAAAAACGCTTGCGCATTTATTTAAGTATGATTCATGTTATGGAGTATATCAAGGGGATGTTCAGTTTGATGAAAAAAGCATTACAATCGATGGACAAAGAATTGCGATTACAAGAGAAAGAGAACCTGAAAATATTCCATGGAATGAAAGTAATGTAAATTTAGTAGTAGAATCTACAGGTAAATTTAGAGATGAATCAGCTAAAAAACATTTAGGAAATGGTGTGGAAAAAATAATTATTACAGCACCTGCAAAGGCTGAAGATGTAACAATTGTGATGGGTGTAAATGAAGAAGATTATGATTATAATAACCATAATATTATTTCAAATGCATCATGTACAACAAATTGTTTAGCACCTGTAGCCATGATAATCGATAAACATTTTGGAATAAAAAAAGGTATGATGACTACTATACATGCATCTACAAATGACCAACATATTTTGGATAAACGTCATAGTGATTTAAGAAGAGCTAGAGCAGCAGGAGAATCTATTATTCCAACGTCAACAGGTGCATCAAAAGCAGTAGGTAAAGTATTGCCATCGTTACAAGGCAAACTAGATGGAGTTTCTATGAGAGTTCCAATACCTACAGTTTCAGTTGTGGATGTTGTTTTTGAATTAGAAAAAGATTGTACAGTCGAAGAAGTAAATAAATTATTTTCTGATTATGCAAACACATCGTTAAAAGGTATTTTAGAATATACAGATCAACCATTGGTTTCTGTAGATTTTAAGATGAATCCAAATTCTGCAATTGTTGATGGATTATCTACTATGTTATTGAAGGGCAATTTATTAAAAGTTATTGCCTGGTATGATAATGAATGGGGTTATTCGAATCGTGTAATTGATTTATATGAATATGCGACAAAAAAGAATAATTAAGTTCAAAAAACAATGATGAAGGCGGCTATTTAGTCGCCTTTTAAAATGGAGGTATAAAAATGTTTAATAAAATTAGTAATATTGATTTTAAAAACAAAACGGTCTTAATTAGATGTGATTTTAATGTACCATTAAATGATAACGGAGAAATAACAAATAACAAAAGAATTAGAGCATCGTTAAAAACAATTAAACATGTCTATAAAGATGCTGATAAATTAATTTTATTTTCGCATTTGGGAAGACCAAAAGGTGAGTATAATAATAAATTTTCAATGAAACCGGTTGCAAAAGAACTGGAAAGATTGTTAAATAATAAAGTTGTGCTTTTAGAAGATGAAAATGTTATTTCGCAAGATGTTAAAGAGCAAATAGAAAAAGCAGAGAGTAAATCAATATTTTTGCTTGAAAATACAAGATTTAGGAAAGAAGAAAAGAAAAACGACAAAAGCTTTGCAAAAGAGTTGGCATCATTAGGGGATGTTTTTGTTAGTGATGCATTTGGAGTAGCGCATAGAGCTCATGCATCAAATGTTGGAATTACAGAGTATTTAGACAGTACATTTGGCTTTTTGATGGAAAATGAAATTGATGTTTTAAGTAAAGTTATTAAATCTCCAGAAAAACCACTTATTGCTATTTTAGGTGGAGCAAAAGTTTCAGATAAAATAGGAGTAATTGACAATTTGTTATCAAAAGTTGATGCAATTCTTATCGGTGGTGGCATGGCTTTTACATTTTTAAAAGCGCAAGGTTATGAAATTGGGAAATCATTATTTGAAGAAGATAAAATTGATATTGCAAATGAACTTTTGAAAAAAGCAGAAGAGAAAAAGGTTAAATTTATTTTACCTTTAGATGTAGTTTGTGCAAAAGAATTTTCAAATGAAGCAGAGGCTCATATAAAAGAACTAGATTCAATTGAAAAAGATGAAATGGGATTAGATATTGGGCCTAAATCAGTTAAAATTTTTAAAGATGTTTTAGAAAAAAGCAAAACGGTAGTTTGGAATGGACCTATGGGTGTTTTTGAGTTTGATAAATTTGCAAATGGTACAATTGAGATTGCAAAAGCATTAGCTGATAGCAATGCCTATAGTGTAGTTGGCGGTGGAGATAGCGTTTCAGCAATTGAAAAATTTGGATTAGAAGATAAAATAAATCATATTTCTACAGGTGGTGGCGCTTCACTTGAATTATTAGAAGGGAAAAAACTTCCTGGAATTGTAGCCATAAAAACGGAGGAATAAATCATGAGAAAATTATTTTTAGCTGGAAATTGGAAAATGCATAAAAACTATAAAGAAGCTACATCATTTTTTGATGAGTTAAATGAATTTAGTTGGAATGATAATATAAAAGTGGGACTTTTTGTTCCAGGATTATATGCTCAAAATTTAGCGAAGCATTCACTAAAGAACAAAATAGCAGTAGGTGTTCAAAATGGTCACTTTGAAGATAAGGGCGCATATACTGGAGAATGGTCTATGGAAATGATTAAGGATATTAATATTGATTGGGTATTAATTGGACATTCTGAACGTAGACAATATTTTAATGAAACGAATCATACTGTTAATTTAAAAATTAAAAAAGCTTTGGATAAAAAAGTAAATGTTATCTTTTGTTGTGGAGAAACACTTGAAGAACGAAATCAAGATAGAGCAAAAAATGTTTTAGAGGATCAAATAAAACAGGGATTAAAAGATATTTCAGAAGAAGAAATAAAAAATATCACAATTGCATATGAGCCAGTTTGGGCAATTGGAACTGGAGTTAATGCAACTAAGGAAGAAGCAGAAGATATGTGCAAATATATAAGAGGACTTGTAGAGGAATTATATAATAAATCTGTAGCAGAAACTATATTGATTCAATATGGTGGTTCTGTAAAACCAGAAAATATAATTTCATTAATGGAAATGCCTAATATTGATGGGGCATTAATTGGTGGTGCAAGTTTAAAAATTGATTCATTTAAGGAATTGCTATCACTTGGAGGAAGTTTATATGAAAAATAAAAAAGCTGGAATAATTATTCTTGATGGTTGGGGAATAGGACCAAAATATAATGGAAATGCTTTTTTAAACGCTAAAACTCCGGTTATAAATGAGTTGTTAGAAAAATGTTCTAAAACAGAAATTGAAACAAGTGGTGAATTTGTTGGATTACCTAAAGGACAAATGGGTAACTCTGAAGTAGGACATATGAATATAGGAACTGGTAGAGAAATTTTACAATCTTTTACAAGAATAAGCAAGGTTATAAAAGAAAAAAAACTTGCTGAAAATGATGTTATAAGAGAGACTATGGAAAAAGCATTAAATGAAAATAAAGCACTTCATTTAATGGGATTGGTATCTAAAGGTGGTGTTCATTCACATATAGATCATTTGGTAGGTCTAGTAGAAATGGCGAAAGAATTAAAATTAGAAAAAGTATATATTCATGCGATTTTAGATGGAAGAGATGTTGATCCAAAATCAGGAAGCAACGATATAAAATATTTACTTGAAAAACTTAAGGAAATTGGCGTTGGAAAACTTGCTACAGTTACTGGAAGATACTATACAATGGATAGGGATCAAAGATGGGAAAGAATTAAAGTGGGATATGATGCATTAGTTAATGGAATTGGAGATAAAACTAATGATTTTGTAAGTTCCATTGAAAAGTATTATAATCAAGATATTACTGATGAATTTATGCCTTCGATAGTAATAGACTCAAATGAAAAAATGTCTATAGGTTCTTGTGATTCAGTTATTTTCTTTAATTTTAGGCCAGATAGAGCAAGACAAATAACAAAAGTTATAACTGAAAATGAATTTAATCCATTTGATAGTAAAAAACAATATAAGGGTAAATTTGTTTGTTTTACCGAGTATGATAATTCGCTTAAAAATGTTGAGGTTGCGTTTAAAAAAGAAAACTATAAGAACACAATAGGTGAATATTTATCTAGTTTAGGAAAAACACAATTAAGAATTGCTGAAACAGAAAAATATGCACATGTAACATTTTTCTTTAATGGTGGAGTTGAAGAAGAATATAAAAATGAAGAAAGAATTCTTATTCCATCTCCAAAAGTTGAGACATATGATTTAAAACCAGAAATGAGTGCAAATGAAGTAAAAGAAGCATTTATAGATTATGTTGAAAAACATGAACCTGATTTTTTTGTTTTGAATTTTGCTAACCCTGATATGGTAGGTCATACAGGAATACTGTCTGCAGCCATAAAAGCTATGGAAACTGTAGATAAATGTTTAGGTGATATAGTAGAATTGCTAGATAAGAAAAATTATCAATATATTATTACAGCAGATCATGGAAATTTAGAAGAAATGTATGATCAAAAAACAAAAAAAGCGATTACAAGTCATACAACTAATCCAGTTTATGCTATAATTAAGACTGTTGAACCGATTTTAGATATTAAAAAGGGTTCACTTAAAGATTTGGCACCAACGATATTAGAAATGATGTCGATTGATAAACCTAGAGAAATGACAGGAAAATCATTAATAAAAATTTAGGAGGAATATTATGGGTTTAATTACTGATGTATATGCAAGAGAAATATTAGATTCTAGAGGAAATCCAACTGTTGAAGTTGAAGTTGTTACTGAAAGTGGTTCTATGGGAAGAGCAGCTGTACCATCAGGAGCATCTACAGGTCAATTTGAAGCGGTTGAATTAAGAGATGGAGATAAAGCTCGATACATGGGCAAAGGAGTGCTTAAAGCAGTTGAGAATGTTAATGAAATAATTGCTCCAGCATTAATAGGAATGTTTGATGTTAGAGAACAAGCTGCAATAGATAAAGAATTGATTGATTTAGATGGAACAGAAAATAAAGCTAGATTAGGTGCTAATGCTACTTTAGCTGTGTCTATGGCAGTAGCTAAAGCTGCAGCTGATTTATCTGGATTAGAGTTGTATCAATATTTTGGTGGAGTTAATGCTAAAACACTTCCAGTTCCAATGATGAACATCTTAAATGGTGGAAAACATGCTGATAATAATGTTGATTTACAAGAATTTATGATTATGCCTGTTGGCGCACATTCATTTGCTGAAGCTTTAAGAATGTGTACAGAAATTTTTCATAATTTAAAAAGCGTATTAAAAACAAAAGGATATAATACTGCAGTAGGAGACGAAGGTGGATTTGCTCCAAATTTAAGTTCAAATGAAGAAGCGTTAAAATTAATTATGGAAGCAATTAATGCAACTGGTTATAAGCCAGGAGAACAAATAATGATTGCAATGGATCCTGCATCGACTGAATTTTATAATGAAGAAACTAAAAAATATGAATTAACTGGTGAAGGAAGAACATTAACTAGCGAAGAAATGATTGAGTATTATGCTATGTTATGTGATAAATATCCAATTATTTCAATTGAAGATGGTTTAGCAGAAGAAGATTGGGATGGCTTTGTTAAATTTAGAGAAAAATTAGGAAATAAAGTCCAAATTGTTGGAGACGATTTATTTGTTACAAATACTAAGAGATTAGAAAAAGGTATTGATTTGAAAGCTGCAAACTCTATTTTAATTAAAGTTAATCAAATTGGTACTATTACAGAAACATTAGATGCTATTGAAATGGCAAAAAGAGCTGGATATACTGCAGTAGTGTCACATCGTTCTGGTGAAACAGAAGATACAACAATTGCAGATTTAGTTGTTGGTACAAATGCAGGACAAATTAAAACAGGAGCACCTTCTAGAACTGATAGAGTTGCTAAATATAATCAATTGTTAAGAATTGAAGAAAGCTTAGATGATGTTGCTGTTTATTTAGGTAAATCTGCTTTCTATAATATAAAATAATTTAAAAAAATAGAAAAATTAACAAAAAATAAGGTGTTTGCTTTTATTATAAAACAAATACCTTATTTTTATAGTATTTAGATATTATTATGTAGTATTTGCTAAACATTTTATTAATATATTTAAAATATATATTTCATTTTGTTAAATCAATGGATAAAGATTGAGCTTTAGTCAAATTTGTGATAACATATGTATGTTAATTTCTATACAGGAGGTGAAAACATGGCAACTGTTTCAGTTATTTTGACAGTACTATTAGTTGTTGTTAGTTTAATACTTATTGGTAGTATTTTATTGCAATCAGGTAAGAGTGCCGGCATGTCTGGTTCTATAGCTGGTGGTGCTGAAAGTATTTGGGGGAAAACTAAAGGTAGAACTTATGAAGGTTTTCTTGAAAAGCTGACAGCTATTTCGGCTGGAGCATTTATAGTACTTTCATTAGTGTTAAATTTGGTTCGTTAAGTAAAAAAAATTAAATATTGAGGAGGAAACCCATTGAACCTATTATTAGTGCCTATTATTGCGGGAATTATTGCTTTAATATTTGCGGGTCTAAAAGCCAAGCAAATTAGTTCGATTAAGGTTGACAACCCTCGTATGAAAGAGATATCTTCATACATCCAACAAGGTGCCATGGCATTTTTGAAGAGAGAATACACTGTTTTAGTTGTATTTGTAGGGTTGTTGTTTATTGTGTTATGTTTTACGGTTGACTGGGAAACTGCATTGTCATTTATTGTGGGTGCATTTTTTTCAGCTACAGCTGGGTTCTTTGGGATGAGAGTTGCAACAAAAGCAAACTACAGAACTGCGTATCAAGCGCATAAAAGTGGTTTGAACAAAGCATTAGCTGTTGCATTTTCAGGAGGAAGCGTTATGGGTATGTGCGTAGTTGGATTAGGACTCGTAGGCGTTTCTTTGTTATACTTTATCTTCGAGGATATTCAGGTTGTTACTGGTTTTAGTTTAGGAGCATCTTCTATTGCGTTATTTTCACGTGTGGGAGGCGGAATTTATACTAAAGCTGCGGACGTTGGAGCAGATCTAGTAGGGAAAGTAGAAGCAGGTATTCCTGAAGATGATCCGCGAAATCCAGCGGTTATTGCAGATAATGTTGGTGATAATGTTGGTGATGTTGCAGGAATGGGAGCGGATTTATTTGAATCATATGTAGGCTCAATTATTTCGGCAATAACTCTAGGATTAGTTTATAAAACTGACAGTTTAAATGGAGCTTATTTTCCATTGATTTTGGCTGCTGTTGGTATAATATCAAGTATTATTGCAACTTTTTTTGTTCGTGGAAAAGATGGCACGAATCCACAAAAATCCTTAAACATTGGAACATTAGTAAGCTCATTGATTACTGTGTTTGGTGCGTTTGTGTTAAGTAAACATTTCTTTGGAAGTCTTGAACCTTTCTTTGCGATATTAATTGGATTATCGGTTGGGATTTTGGTAGCTAAAATAACAGAATACTATACATCAACATTGTATAGAAGTGTTAGAAATATAGCGAATGAGTCAATGACTGGAAGTTCTACAAATATTATAAGTGGTTTAGCAGTTGGAATGAGTTCTACTGCATTGCCTATTATAGTTATTTCAATTGGAATTTTAGCTTCATTTTCAGTTGCAGGGCTTTATGGTATCGCTTTAGCAGCTGTTGGCATGCTTTCAACTGCCGGAATGACTATTGCAGTAGATGCATATGGTCCAATTGCTGATAATGCAGGTGGTATAGCTGAGATGTCTAACTTGCCTGAAGAGGTAAGAGAAATAACAGATCAATTAGATGCAGTTGGTAATACAACAGCAGCTATTGGTAAAGGTTTTGCTATAGGTTCTGCAGCATTAACATCACTTGCTTTGTTTGTTGCATATACTCAAGCAGTTGGTTTAGAATCAATTGATTTAACTGAACCTAAAGTAATTGTAGGAATGTTTATTGGTGGTATGTTACCGTTTTTATTCTCAGCTATTACAATGAATGCAGTTGGAAAAGCTGCAAATTCTATGATTGACGAAGTAAGACGTCAGTTTAAAGAAATTAAGGGAATAATGGAAGGCGAAACAACACCAGAATATAGTAAATGTGTTGATATTAGTACTAAATCAGCATTAAGACAGATGGTATTTCCAGGTGTTTTAGCAGTTGTTTCTCCAATTTTAATTGGAGTATTACTTGGTAAAGAATCTTTAGGCGGGTTATTAACAGGAGCTTTAATTACTGGAGTATTATTGGCTATTTTTATGTCCAATGCAGGTGGTGC
>Ga0193961_1000801_pt1 | contig 11731 bp, 13 predicted proteins | sample FB_4_MG_FD_140371 | JGI IMG/M metagenome (GOLD analysis project Ga0193961, IMG submission 140371) | Microbial mat bacterial communities from the Broadkill River, Lewes, Delaware, United States - FB_4_MG | ecosystem: Environmental > Aquatic > Freshwater > River > Microbial mats | place: USA...
CTCTTGTCAAATCTCTTAAAGTTTCATTAATTCTTAATCTTCTAAATCTTTTAAACATTTTATTTACCTTTTTTGGATATTATTGGCCTAATATTAACGAAATAGGGATTAAATATTTATGAATATAGAAGTTTCAAATGTTGCTAAGTTACCTACTAAACACGGCGATTTTTTAATACAATCTTTTAAAGAACAAAAAGATAATGAGGCTAAAGAACATTTAGTAATCTTTACCAAAGATTTAGAGAAAATACCCACAGTTAGAATTCATAGTGAGTGTTTAACTGGTGATGCTATAGGTAGTATCAAATGTGATTGTCAAGCACAATTAAACTATGCTTTGGATTTTATAAATGACAACTTAGGTATGGTTATTTATTTACGACAAGAGGGACGAGACATTGGTCTTTTAAATAAAGTTAATGCATATTCATTACAAGATGAAGGACTTGATACCGTAGAAGCAAATCATCAATTGGGTTTTGCTAGCGATCAAAGAACTTATGAAATAGTAGATTTTATTTTTGATTATTATAAAATAGATCAGATAAAATTGATGACAAATAACCCTGCAAAGCTCAATGGAATAAAAGCTGAAATTCTTGAAAGAGTAGCTGTCCAAGTAGGGGAAACTTCTCAAAACAGTAATTATTTAAAAATAAAAAAAGAAAAAATGGATCATATATTATGAGTTTAAAAAGTAAATTAGAAAATATAGATTTAGCATTTGATAGTATATTTTATGAAAGATGTGATAAATATATTGCATTGTTACAACAATGGGGTAAAATACATAATTTAACTGCATCTTTAAAAAATGAAGAGATAGAAAATAACATAGTAGATAGTGTATATCCTATAAAGTTTTTAAATGATTTTGATTCGTTGGCAGATGTGGGTACAGGAGCAGGTTATCCTGGTATGTTACTTGCTATTGCTCGACCTAATGTACGAGTAGTTTTAGTAGAGCCTCGTGCAAAAAGAGTAGCTTTTTTAAATTTTGTCAAAGCTGCTTTAAAACTCGAGAATGTTTTTATAGAACAAAAAAGAATAGAAGATTTAAGAGATGATAGATTTGATATTATTACAAGTAGAGCTGTAACAAATACAACTTTACTATTAGAGCTAACTTCTCATTTAAAAGATGATAAAACAGAATATCTTTTCTATAAAGGGAGTCTTTGTGAAGAAGAGATAAAAGACGCAAATGTTAAAAACTGTCAAGTTTTTAAAGTAGGTGAGCATCGAAATTATTTGTATATGAATAATGAGGAAAATAAATGATAATTAAAGTTTTGATTTTAGGAATTGTTCTTTTTGGTGTGTATTTAATCTTTTTTAAAAAAGGTAGAGAAAAAAATATTCAAAATAAAAAAAAACATGATGAGATAACTGATACTATGGTAGAGTGTCCAAAATGTGGAACATATACATCAAAAGATGATTCTATTTTAAGTAATGGGAAATATTTTTGTTCGAAAGAGTGTTTATCATGATTTTAATTGGTGATAAAAATATAGCATGTGAAACAATAGAAAAAATTACATCAATATCTGATATATCATCAACATCTTCAAATACAACAGTATTATATAGTTTTGATTTTTCAATATTACAATATACACAATCAAACAATATAGACTCTTGTGTAGTAACAAAAAACCTACAAGAGGTTATTTATGCTTCGAGTTTTGGGGTGAAATATATCGTAGTTGAAAAAAATATTTCAAAACATGCGCAAAGTATTGCAAACAATTATATGTTGGATAGTAAGATTTTAGTTATCATAGATACAGATGATGAAATAGTAGATAATGCACTTGATGAGATAGATGGTATTATTTATAAGAGGGTGGTAGAAAATGGATATAACTGAACATGATGAAATAGAGTATGCTTCACATACATTAAAGATGAGTATATTAATGACTCCTGAAAAAGCTAATTTTTCTGGAAATATTCATGGTGGTGCTATTTTAAAACACCTTGATGAGATAGCATATGCTTGTGCATCAAGGTACTGTGGTCATTATGTAGTGACTTTATCTGTAGATAAGGTACTTTTTAAAGATCCTATACATGTAGGAGAATTAGTTACATTTTTAGCTTCAGTAAATTTTACTGGTGAAACCTCTATGGAGATAGGGATAAAAGTGATTTCTGAAGATGTTATTAAAAGAACTGTTAAACATACAAATACTTGTTATTTTACTATGGTTGCTTTAGATAAAAGTGGAAAACCAACTCCTGTACCACCTTTAAATCCTACTGACCCAATTCATGTAAAAAGATATGCAAAAGCAAAATTAAGACGTGAATTAAGAATAGAAAATAAAATATAAATTATTTTCTATTAATCAGCTTTAAAAATATATCCTGTATCAATTATTGTTTCGATATATTGATTATCAAAAATTTTTCTCAAACGGCGAATTAAACTTCTAATAGATTCAGCAGAGACATAGTCTCCTTTCCATACATACTCTTCGATCTCCAAATAAGTTACAATTTGATTTTTTTTTGTTAAAAATAGGTCAAGGAGAAGACGTTCTTTTTTTGTTAAATGAATCTCTTTTGTATTAAATATTAATGTTGAAGTTTGATTGTCAAATGAGTTATTGGTATCAAAAATAATATTTGTACTTCTAATATCACAAAGTTGTACTATTTTGATCTCTAACTCTTCTATAAAAAAAGGTTTTTTTAAATAATCGCTACATCCAAAATCATATGACTGCTTAATTACATCAAGTTCAACAGAAGCTGAAATAATAATAACTGGTGTATCATTATAAAACTCTCGAATATATTTCAAAATTTTGATACCGTCTATATTAGGTACATTTATATCTAGAATAAAACAATCATAATACCCTTGTATAGCCTCATAGGCATCTTTCCCATCGATAAAAGCATCTATATCATATCCTTTTAGTTTTAGACGTTTTGAAATGGTTGTGTTTAGTTTTTTATTGTCTTCAAGAAGTAATAGTTTCATTTGATTCTCCTATAGAATGTGGAATTTTTAATGTAAAAATAACAGACTTGTCTTCATTATGTACTTTAATATCACCTTGCATTTTATCTTCTATGATTACTTTTGCCATATAAAGACCAAATCCAGTACCATCTTTTTTTGTAGTAAAATAAGGATCAAAAATATTGACAATGATTTTGTCATCTATTTTTCCACCATTGTCAATAATTTTGATTATATTGTTTTTTTCGTCAGCATCAACTATCACAGAGATTTGAAATCGTTGAAAAAAATTATCATCTAGTTCTACAATTTTGTTTTTTGCATTATTAATTATATTGAGTAAAACTTGTTTAAATTCATTTTCATAACCATATATAAGTTGCTCTGTATTTTCATTTACGTATATAATCTTTAAGTCAATATTAGAATAAAAAATTTGTTTTCCTATAATTTCAAAAATTTCCTCAAAAGAATTTTTTATTGAAAATAACACTTTTTTAGTAGATGGTTTTAAAAAATTTCTAAAGTCAGCAAGCGTTTTAGACATATATTTTATTTGAACCATAGAATCTTTTACAAAATTATCCATATTGATACTTTCTAATTCGTCAAGTAAATAAGATGTTTGTATATCTTGTACTTGGGCGGATAGTTCTACAAGAGGTTCATTCCATTGGTGTGCAATAGCTGCAATCATATCCCCCATCTCAGCTAGTTTTGCTTGTTGTATCAAAAACTGTTTTTGGTGTAAACGTTCTGTTATATCATCCATGATACAAACAATACCACCAATACTTCCATCAGTATTGAGGTAAACTGCTTTATTTAAAACAATATGTTTCATAGTAGAGTTTGGAAAATGCAATGTTAACTCAGAGTTATTTTGTCCCAAATTTTTTAAGAGTTGTTTATCTATTTTTTCATTTTGAATAGCTATATCGTATGGATATAAATCATGTGCAGTTTTTCCTATGATATCTTGAGTATTTAGGTGAAAAAGGTTAGCAAAAGCTTGATTTGAACCCAATATTTTACCATCTTTATTTTTATAGTAAATTGCGCTAGGGATAGTATTAAGAAGCACTTTATCAAATTTTACTCTATTTTGTAAATCTTTTTCTGATTTTTTTCTTTTATGTATATTTATTCTCATAAGAATAACAAGAATTGTTAATGTAACAATTGAGACAAGTGATAATAATACAAACTCTGTATATTCTTCATAAATACTTTTTGGTTTATTGACTATTTTATAGTTAATAATCTTGTCTCTTATCTTGATATTATGTTTTTTAAGTTCTTTATAGTTAAACATATATTTGTTTGGTGATTTGGTGATAATAGGAATATTAGAAATTGATATGTTATTTTCAAGAATATCAATTGCCATTTTAGAAACTGCCTTTCCTTGGGAGTGACCTGTAGTAAGTAATCCACCTACTAATCCATGTTCCAAATAAAAATCCCATACCCCATAGATAGGAACAGAGGAGTGTTCTTTAACTTTTTTGAAACCAGTTTTATATGTAAAGTATTTCCCTTGTTTATCTTTTGAAAAAAGCAAAAATAAAACAACTGTATCTTTATCTAAAGTTTTCACTTTATTTTCTATTTTTTCTATGTTCATATTATCTATGTATTCTATTTCTAGTTTTGTTTTATATTGATTGATAATAGGAATAAGATCTTTTTTGAGTGCAAGTCCTGTTTTGGATTTATCATTTAAAATAAGAATTTTTTTTGTATTTGGATGAAGAGTAGTGATTAGAGAAAAGTTTTTTTCAAGATCAACCCATTCTAACACACCAGTCATATTTTTTTGTAAATTATTATCATAGAAGTATTTTGAGTCAAAGTTATTTACACCACAAAAAAGTATAGGTAAGTTTTTAAAGAGATCATTTTTATGTTTTATTGCAAAATCAAAAGCATTATTATCAGAAGCAATAATCAAATCAAATTTTCTTTTACTAAATTGCTCTTTATACAAAGATGATAACTTTTCCATATACAATGGTGTTGTTATTCTTTTAGTGTTCATATATACTGTGGAAAGTTCGATATCTTCATAAGGAAAAAGTTCTTCTTCTATAGTTGTGGAGATTTCATCACTCCATGCATATCCTTTATGATATGAATGGAGTAATAAAATCTCTTTAGCATATACAGAGGTACAGGTAAATAGTATAATAAAAATAAATGATTTCATGATAACCTCTTTAAAACTCTTTATTTTATTATATCAAAACTTTAGCAATTCGTTTAGTCTATAAAAATCACATAACCAGATTTTGGTCCATGTGCCCCTATAACTAAAGATTGTTCGATATCAGCTGTTTTAGATGGTCCCGATACAAATACACCGTACCCTTTATCTTCAAATGATATTTGCTCGTATGCTTCATGCATATTGTTTAAAATATCAGATTTTTTTACAACAATGATAATATTTTGAGCGATAAAATATAATGATCTATGTCTATTATCATTGTTTTTTAACCATACCGAACCATTTTCTGCAACGGCAAACTGACCTTTAACAATAGCTAAGTCAATATGTTTTAAATTATGAGGATCAGACTCATCATTTGCTATAAAGTTTCCAAGTTTAGATTCCTCTACATTTGAAACGATAACTTTTTCATCAGCATATAAAGATAATATTACTTCATCAAGCTTTTCTTTAGATGTAGAAATAGCATCTCCACCTACTGTTTGAAGTATTTTTGAAAATTCTTCAAACTTATTTTCATAAGTGATCCCAAAATTATCATATTCAGGAAGATCAGCTTTTGGTACTATATTATTTTTTCTTATTTTATCTAGTATTAATTCTTTACTTGTCATTTTCTTCCCTTTCTTCTTTTTGCATTTTTGCATATAACTCTTTAAATGAATGTTCCGGAAACTCAGGAATATCTCTTGTTTTTCCCCAAACATTAAACTTGTTGTATATTAAAAATTTAGGTAGTTTTGGTACTACTTTTCTTCCCACATATCCTGCAAAATCCAAAAGTTTTGGTCTGTTAAATAAATAGGTCATTATTTTCATAGAAAGCATTTTAGATGTTGGTAAATGTCCAGCTTGGGCTAAATCTTGTCTATGGTTATAAAGTTGCGAATCTAGATCGATTTTTGCAGGACATACATTGGTACACGACCCACATAAAGTACAAGCAAAAGGTAAAGAACTATGTTTTTCAGGTTCTTTAAATGCTGCAATCGTAGAACCAATAGGTCCTGGAATAACATGCTCATATGAGTGCCCACCAGATCTTCTATATACAGGACAAGTATTCATACAAGCACCACATCTGATACAATTTAAAGCTTGTCTATATTTTTCATTTGCTAAAAATTCTGCTCTTTTATTATCTACGATAATGATGTGCATCTCTCCACCTTCAACTGGTTGATGAAAATGTGAAGTATATGATGTGATAGCTTGACCAGTTGCACTACGTGCTAAAAGTCTAGTAAACACACTTAAATCTTTGAGTCGTGGAATAATTTTTTCCATACCCATAGAAGCGATATGTAGTTTAGGTAATGATGCACCCATATCTGCATTTCCTTCATTGGTACAAACTACAACTCCACCAGTTTCCGAAATAGCAAAGTTTACTCCTGTCAGACCTGCACCTGCAGTTAAAAAATCTTCTCTAAGACTTGCTCTAGCTACTCTAGTAAGGTAAGTAGGATCATCATTACCTTTTTCTGTGCCTAGATGTTCATGAAATGTATCGGATACGTCCATTTTTTTAAGGTGAATAGCAGGAAGTACAATATGAGAAGGTGGTTCATTTCGTAGCTGAACAATTCTTTCACCTAAGTCTGTATCAATAACTTCGATACCTCTTTGTTCCAAGTATGGATTTAAGTGACACTCCTCTGTTAACATTGATTTAGATTTTACGAGTTTTGTAACAGAACGTTCTTTTAATAACTTATGAACTATTTCATTATGTTCAACACCATCTTTTGCCCAATGTACTTTGATACCTTTTGCACTTGCATTTTTCTCAAACTCCTCTAAATAATAGTCTAGTTTATTCATAGTATGAGTTTTAATTGTACTTGCATAAGATCTAAGTTGTTCCCATTCTGGAATACCATGTGCTGCTTTATCTCTTTTTTCTCGAACGAACCATAAGGCTTTATCATGCCAGTGCATTCTTTCATCATTTGCTACATATTTAGTAGCATTTATAGGATGACTTGCCATTATTTATCCTTTCCAAGAAGTATTTGTGCTATATGTAACACTTTAAGTTTTTTATTTTCTCTATTGATAAGACCTTGTAAGTGCATCAGACATGACATATCAGCACCAGTCATTACTTCTACATTTGAGTCTATATGATCTTGAATTCTATCTCTACCCATAGCAGTTGAAACAGCATCTTCAGTTACACAAAATGTTCCCCCAAAACCACAACACTCATCTCTACGATTTAGTTCTACTAATTCGATATTTGGTACAAGTGACAAGATATTTTCTAGTTTTGAATTGTATGGGATATTAAGTTCTGTAGGACTTCCCAATCCTAAAGCTCTATGCCCATGACATGAGTTATGTAATCCAACTTTATGCGGAAATGAAAGTTGTGAAAAGTTTAAATTTTCAGGTTTGATTACATCGTGTAAAAATTCTGTGATTTCATAGATAGAAGTTTTGACTTTATTGTAGTCGATATCATCATGATTAAAAAATGTTGCATAATGTTCTTTTACCATTGTTACACACGATCCTGATGGTGCTACTATATAGTCGTATTTTTTAAAATTGTTTACAAAATTAATTGCTAGGGACTTTACGTCCTTTGAACAGCCAGAGTTAGCCATGGGTTGCCCACAACAAGTTTGATTTGTAGGGTATTCGATATCGAAATCCAATTTCTGTAGTAATTTGTATGTTGCCATTGAAGCTTCTGGATATAATTCATTCATGAAGCATGGGATAAATAAACCTATTTTCATATGTACTCCTTTTTTATATAAATTAATTGTATACGAGTGACGTGAGATTTCTGTGACATTTTTGTTATATTTAATTGTATCTGAATAAGTATTACTTTATGAATCGTAAATAATATTTTATTTCAAGATGGCTTGCTAGTATAGAAAAAATTATAAAACAATATAAATAATTTTTTGTTAAAAACCATTTTTAATACTATTTAATATTTATAATTTGTAATTTTTTTACAAAATTTATATTTATTATGATATTATCCTTTATAATTAACTATAAAAGGAACTAAAGTGTTATTACAATTTAGTGTAAATAATCATAAATCTATAAAAGATACAATTGCATTCAGTATGCTAAAAGCATCAAAAGATAAAGGTAATACTTTTAAACTCAGACAATATGAACTATTGAAAAGTGCAATTGTTTATGGTGCAAATGCAAGTGGAAAAAGTAATTTCTTAAAATCAATTGCATTTATGAGTAGGTTTGTTTTAAATAAAGATAAAGTAATACAGTCCACTGATACTTTAAATTATCAGCCATTTAGATTGAGTACTGAAACTGATGATGCTTCAAGTACATTTGAAATTGTTTTCTTTATTGGCGAAACTAAATATCGATATGGATTTGAAACTGATAAAACAACAGTATATTCTGAGTGGTTGTATGCCGATGAAAAAGGGAAAGAAGCAAAACTTTTTTATAGAGATAGTGATGAAGAAGATTATGTAAATCAAAATAAATTTAAAGAAGGTTATATATTTTTTGATAAAAATAATTCACAGATTAAGATTTCAAAAAACCAACTTTTTATTTGGAAATGTGACCAAAATGATGGAGAGATTTCAAAAGCTATTTTAAACTGGTTTAACCGTGTTAATTTTATTGATGGTATGGATCATGATGGTTATATTAAGTTTACAATGAAGCAGATGGAAAATGAAGAATTTAAACAAGAGATGATTAATCTTGTAAAAACAGCTGATATAGGTATTGATAATATTTTATTAGAAAAAAAAGATGTACCAATGAATATTGTAGAAACATTACCTTTTCCCAAAGAAATGAAAGAAAAAATATTAAAAGAAGGTGGATTAAAAGAAGTTTCTTTAGATACATATCACAAAAAATATGATGAAAATAATAATGAAATAGATAGTGTTATATTTGATTTAAATAAAGAAGAATCAATAGGTACAAGAAAATTCTTTAAAATGACAGCACCGATTTTAGATACATTAAAAGAGGGAAAAATTTTAATTATAGATGAGTTAGATGCAAGTTTACATCCAATGCTTACAAAATCATTAATTGAAATGTTTCATAACGAAAAAATAAATACAAAAAATGCACAACTTATTTTCGCTACACATGATACAAATTTATTAACACCAAAACTTTTTAGAAGAGATCAAATTTGGTTAAGTGAAAAAGACAAATATGGTGCAACAAAAATTTATTCTTTAGCTCAATTTAATGATGTTAGATCAAAAGAAAATTTTGAAAAAAATTATATTCAAGGTAAATATGGTGCTATTCCATATCTTGGAAAGTTTGAGTTTTAGTTATGGGAAGACGAGGACAAGATGGTTCTGATAAACTTCATAATAAAAGAAAAGAAGCTTTAAAAGTAAAAGATTTTAAATCGAAAAATAAAAACAGGTCCAAAGTTCCTGATATCATTATTTCTTGTGAAGACTCCGTATCTGCTCCTGCTTATTTAAATAAAATAGTAGAGAATCTAATAAAAGATAAGAAGATTACGCAAGATTCATTTGTAATTGTTGACCATAAAGTTCTCAAAGGTACAAATCCTTCTAAAGTTTTGGATCGATTAAAAAAATATAGTGATAACAATGGTAAAATGTATAAAAATTTTCAACATAAATGGATTGTACTAGATAGAGATGTGGAAAGAACAAATGGTGGTGGACATACTAAGGAAGACTTTAATATAGCAATACAAAGTGCAAAAAGTAAAAAAGAAAATTTAAATATAGAAGTTGCTTATTCAAATGATTCTTTTGAATTATGGTATCTGTTACATTTTGATTATTTGGATACTCCATTTTTAAGAGATGATATTAATAAAAGATTGATTACAAAACTAAAAGAGAAAAATCCACATAAATTTTCTAAGCTAAATAAAAAAAATATAAAAGATGAGAACTATACTAAACATATTTACGATGAACTTTTAGAGTTACAAGAGACGGCAATAAAGAACGCAACAAAACTACTTGAAAGTTATGGTAATGAATATAATCCAGAGAATGCCAATCCATCAACAACAATGCATAAATTAATTGAGATTTTAAATACTTTAAATAAAGATGTCTAAATGAATTTTGATGAGATCAAGAAAGATTTATTAGATTTTGAAGTTTATAAAAAGAAACTACTTTTAATAGATGAGTCAGAAAAATATAATTTATTTTATTTGATTATTTTTAATGGGAAGGTTCATGTATTTAATAATACAAGAATTGAAACTAAAAAAATAAAAGATGAATTTGTAGATTCTAAAAAATATGTTGATTTAAGTGATTATGTAAAAAAAGAACTTAAAGGTAAATATATTGAAAAAAACTTATACAAAAAAGATTTTCAAATAATCACATATATTATTCCTGAAGATGATAAAACCAAAAATGACTTTAATAAAATGAATGAGTTTGTTTTTAAATTTGACAATTCACATGATAAAATATTTACCTATTTTTATGCAAAATTATTTAATCATATAAATAAATATCATATGGCATATATTGGAATTTATACTCTGTATTTATTGGTGTATACTGCTTATTTATATTTAGGTTTAAACAGTGTAGGAATACCTTTTGATTTAATTATATCCATTGAAAGTTTTATTGCAATGATATTTATACTTATAAGTGGGATTATTTTAACTTTAACCTTAATTATCCCAATTATTGTTGGTATTATCTATTTAGATAATGATACAATTAGCATTATTATGTTGATATTTTTAATAGCATATATAGTGAATTCTTCTTTACTTATTAAAAATTATAAGTTCGTTTTTTTTTATTTCTTTATAAAATTCTTAGTTTCTTTTCTTTGTAATATATTTTGTAGAATTATACCCGTACTTGCTCTTTTGATTTTGTTATCATTGCCATTTGTTTATATTTTAGAATTGTCTTTTTCTAAGAATAGAGCATATACAAGTCAACCTACATTATTAATAAACTTATATAAAGACTTTTATGGTTATCCAAATATTATTGAAGTGAAAGATAAAAAATATATTTTAGTTGGTAAGGATGATACAACATATCAAGTGTATGATTTATATAAGGCTGTAAATTATTATCATATTACTAAACAAGACAGTAATGCAACCAAAAAGCTATGTATAAACATAGAAGATATTATTCAAAAAAAGAATGCAGAAGATGACATAGCATTAAAATTATTAATGTTATCACCTCATAATCGTATTGATAACGACTTACGTTATCTAAAAATTAACGACACAAATATAACAAAAAAATATGCTTACGATGCAAACAATATTGATTTAAATTTAACTTTGTTAACGACAAACTGTAAATAATATTTTATTAAAAAACCAAAAAGGGGCAAGTTCATTTGAACTTGCCCCTTTTTTTATGTAAAAAAATTAATTAAGAAACTTTTTTATTAATCTCTAATTCAATTCTCTCTTCTAACTTTTGTTTTTGGTCAATTAAAAACATGATGTTTTCTTTTAACGCCTTTCTATCTTGGTAAGACTCTATTATAAACTC
>Ga0193961_1000802_pt1 | contig 11730 bp, 12 predicted proteins | sample FB_4_MG_FD_140371 | JGI IMG/M metagenome (GOLD analysis project Ga0193961, IMG submission 140371) | Microbial mat bacterial communities from the Broadkill River, Lewes, Delaware, United States - FB_4_MG | ecosystem: Environmental > Aquatic > Freshwater > River > Microbial mats | place: USA...
AAAAAGAAGGAATTATTATGGTTACAATGAAAGACTTATTAGAATGTGGTGTACACTTCGGTCACCAAACAAGAAGATGGAATCCAAAAATGAAAAAATTCATTTTCGGTGTTAGAAAAAACATTTATATTATTGATTTACAAAAAACACTTAGATATTTCAGATACACATATACTTTAGTTAGAGATGCTGCTGCTGAAGGTCAAACAATGATTTTTGTTGGTACAAAAAAACAAGCTACAGAAGCTATTAAAAAAGCTGCTAACGATTGTGGTATGCCTTACGTTAACCACAGATGGTTAGGTGGAATGTTAACAAACTACCCAACAATGAAAAAATCAATCAGAAAATTAGAAATCATCAAAAAGATGAGAGAAGAAGGTCAATTAGATCTTATGACTAAAAAAGAAGCTTTAATGCTTACTAGAACAGAAACTAAACTTGAAAACTACCTTGGTGGTATCAAAGATATGAAAAATCTTCCAGACATGATGTTCGTAATTGATGCTGTTAAAGAAAAAATTGCTATTTTAGAAGCAAGAAGACTTGGAATTAAAGTTTATGCTCCTTTAGATACTAACTGTGATCCAGATTTAGTAGATTTCCCAATTCCAGGAAATGATGATGCTATTAGATCAGTACAATTATTTTGTAATGAAATGGCTGCTGCGATGAACGAAGGTAAAGCTGCAAGATCTGAAGCAAATGGTGAAGAAGCAGAAGTAACAGAAGCTGAAATGGCTGAAGTAGCTGAAGAAGCAACAGCTGAAGCAGAAGTAGCAACAGAAGAGGCAAAATAATTATGGCTGGTGCAACTCCAAAATTAATTAAAGAACTTAGAGAAAAATCTGGTGCAGGTATGCTTGATTGTAAAAAAGCATTAAATGCAACAGAAGGTAATCTTGAAGAAGCTATTAAGCATTTAAGAGAAGCAGGTTTATCTAAAGCTGCTAAAAAATCTTCAAATGTAGCTGCTGAAGGTTTAGTTTCTATCTTAGTTAACGAAGATCAAACTAAAGTAACAATGGTTGAGTTAAACTCTCAAACAGACTTTGTTGCTAAAAATGATAACTTCTTAGCATTAAAAGATGAAATTACAGCACATGTTCAAACAACAGCTGTATCTTCAACTGAAGAATTAAATAAAACAGAACTTAATGGTGTAAATTTTGAAGAATATTTAAATTCAAGAATTGCTATTATTGGTGAAAATATCGTTGCAAGAAAAATGACAACAGTTTCTACAGATAATGGTGTAGTTAATGGTTATGTTCATTTAGGTAAAGTTGGTGTTATTTTAGCAGCAACTTGTGCACCTGAAGCAAAAGAAAAAACTGCTGATTTATTAAAAAAAGTTGCTATGCATGCAGCTTCAATGAAACCATCAGTAATTTCTTATAAAGATTTATCTGCTGAGTTTATTGAATCAGAAAATAAAGGTATCATTGCTGATATTGAAAAATTAAATATTGAGTTACATAGACTTGGTAAACCTGAGAAAAAAATACCTTTATTTGTAAGTAGATCTCAACTTACAGCAGAAGCATTAGCTGAAGCTGAAGAGAATATGAAAGCAGATTTAAAAGCTCAAGGTAAACCAGAAAAAATTTGGGACAAAATTATTCCTGGACAAATCGAAAGATTTATCTCTGATAACACTCAATTAGATACTGCTCATGCATTATTAAGTCAACCATATGTAATGGATGATTCTAAAACTGTTGAACAAGCAATTGCAGAATGTGATGCTTCAATTCAATTAGTAGAATATACAAGATATGAACTTGGTGATGGAATTGAAAAAGTAGAAGAAGATTTTGCAGCAGAAGTTGCTGCACAAATGGCTAAATAAAAATTTTATTTAGCTAATTTTTGAATTATGACTGATATTAATACAATTGAAGCTGATTCAAATTTGCCCTTACTTGATGTAAGGGCAGTCTCTCATGATTTTGACTATCCTCTTTTTAATGATATAAGCCTTTCCCTAAATAAAGGTGAAACTATAGCAATTATAGGTGTGAGTGGTAGTGGAAAGTCAACTTTATTAAATATATTTTCAACTTTATTGATTCCAAATAAAGGTGAAGTGTACTACAATAATAAAAATATATTAAATTTATCAAAAAAGAAATTATTAGAAGTACGAAGAAATGATTTTGGAATAATATTTCAAGCACATTATCTTTTTAGAGGTTTTAATGCAGATGAAAATCTAAAAATTTCTGAGTTATTAAGTGATAATAATACTGAAAAAGATTTGATAGATTCTTTAAATATAAGTCATGTAATGAAACAAGGTATTGGTGAATTAAGTGGTGGACAACAACAACGTTTATCATGTGCAAGAGTATTAGTGAAAAAACCAAAAGTTATTTTTGCTGATGAACCTACTGGAAACCTTGACAAACAAACTGCAAGTGAAGTTATAAATGTTTTGTTTGATTACGTGAAGAATAATGATGCGGGACTTATTATGGTTACTCATGAAAATGAGATAGCGCATAAATGTGATAAGGTATATAAACTTAACGACTATAAATTGGAGCAAATAAAATAATGGTAAATGAGAAGTCTTATGAGTAAAAGCTTAATCTTAGTATCACAAAAACCTATTATTGTCCAAATATTTACATTGGTGTGTAAAAAATTAAATATTAAATTAGAAGTATTAAACGAAGTTCAAATAGATCATAAAGTAGACATTATTATTATTGATAGTGATTTTATTGATGATAGATTTGATATTGTAAAATCATATGCAAAACTAATGGGTGCAATATCAAAAGAAGAATTACCATTTGGTAGTGCCAATGACTTTATCATCCCTCTACCTTTTCTACCTTCATTATTAGAGCAAATATTACAGACACAACTTGATGTTCTTAAAAAAAGAACAAATGCTAAAACATATATTACAAATGTTGAAGTAACAGATGAGATACAAGAAATTGAAGCAAAAGAAGAGTTAGAACCTGCTGTTGAGTATTTGGAAACTTTAGCAGATGATATTGCTTTTGATATTGAAGAAGACAATGATGATAGTATCATCCCTTTAGCTGCTTTAAATAATGGTGGTATATTAGATACAAGAGAACTATCAAATATACAAAATATTATGACAGCTAATACTGAACTTAAAAAAGAAGATTTTGATGAAAAACAAGTTGAAGATGAATGGATGGATTTATCTTCTATAATTGATCAAGCAATTGATGAAGTAAATACAGTAAGTGAAATTTATAGTAAGTTTGATAATAAACCAATCAAGGTATTACTCAATAATTATGAGTTGGATGAATTGACTCCATTACTTAATAAATTAGATCAAGATATTATAGATTCGTTGACTGATGGATACGAAATAAATTTACAAATAAAATTAGGACAAACTGAGAGTGAATAATATATATTCTAAAGGCGCAATTTTATTGCTGTCTGGGCCAAGTGGCTGCGGTAAAAGCTCTTTACTTAAAGAGGTGTATAAAGTTATAGATAACTACTGCTTTTCTATTTCTACAACAACTAGAGAGCCAAGAGTAGGTGAACAAGATGGTGTTGATTATTTTTTTGTTTCTAAAGAAGAATTCAAACAAGATATTGACAATGGTGATTTTTTAGAATGGGCTGAAGTACACGGTAATTATTATGGTACCTCTTTAAAACCTATTAATAAAGCACTAGAAGAATCTAAACTAGTTATATTTGATATAGATGTGCAAGGTTTTGAACAGGTGATTAAAAAGCTTGATTCTATTACTACAACAGTTTTTATCACAACACCAACTATAAAAGAATTAGAAAAAAGACTTTATAATAGAGACACTGATACAAAAGATGTGATAGAAAAAAGAATTTCTAATGCTAAAATTGAGATAGATTATATAGATAAATATGATTACTTTATAGTAAATGATAATCTTGAAGTAGCTTCTGAACAGTTAGTCTCTATTGCTAGAAGCTCATTGATTAAAGCATCTTTATACAATAAAGAAACAATAATTAAAAACTGGAATAGCTAAGTCTATTCCTTAAAAGCTATAAGTAGTCTTTACTTATAGCCTTTCCAAAATGCCACCCTTGCATATATTCAATACCTAAACTTTTTGTTTTTTGGTAGATCTCTTCGCTACTAACAAATTCAGCAACAGTTTTTATACCAAGTTTTGTACAGAAGTCAGAAATAGTTTCAACAATAAGCGCATGTTTTGGTAAGGTATCAATCTCTTTAATTAAAGAACCATCAATTTTTACAAAGTCAACACTTAATGCTTCTAACATATTAAAGTTTGAGTATCCAGCACCAAAATCATCTACACCAATGTGACAGCCATATGATCTGATTTTTTCAATAAAGTTTTTTACTATATCAAAATCTTCTATCTCTTCACTCTCTAGTATTTCAAAGTCTAATAATTTTGCTTCGTCTTTATATTGTTCTAATGTGTCAAAAATGAATTGATGAGTATCATTGTGGATAATATCTTCAAATGATAAGTTAACAGCAACACGTATTTGTTTTTCTTTAATAATAGCTAAAACACTAGAAAGCATGATTTTAATGATTACTGGAAATAGTCGTGCTTTTTTTGCTATAGTTAAAAACTTGTATGGTGCTACTTCTGTACCATCATCTTCTATATATCTTATAAGTGCTTCGTATTTGTAAACTTCTTTTGTTTGTGCATCAATAATTGGCTGGAAATATGGTTGGAATTTTCCATCAGTAAGTCCACACTTTAATTTTTTGATCCATGCAATATTTTCTTCAATATCTTTTTTTTGTTCAAATTTTTCTTTGTCATATTCTAAAATATCTAGGTACTTTTTTCTAGCTTTTGGTATAGCTCTTTGTGCATATTCAAAGGCATGTTTGTCATTTGATTGTGCGATACCAATAGTGATACTAATATCAATATTTTCATCACCTATTTGAATTCCATTATCATTTGTTTTTTTGATAAACTGCTTACATATATCTTTAAACTCTTTTGTATCTGTGTCTTCATCTTTACACAAAATAACAAAATTATCTGATCCTACTCTATAAATATTGTATATTTCACTTTTAAATGTTTCTTTCATATTTGCTACAAATGATAAAAGAATCTTATCACCAAAGTCTTCACCATATAGATCATTTAAAATAGAGAATTTATCTATATTTATAAGAGCAAGTGTTGATTTTTCAATCACTTTAGTGTCTTTAATAAGAGCATTTCTATTTTGTAGTTTAGTTAGTTGGTCAAGATAAAGATCTCTTAATTCATGATATAACAATGATTTAGACATAATATCTAATAGTTTTTTTACATTGATTGGTTTTAGAACATATTTATCTACACCTAAGTCTATTGCTTCAAGTAGGTATTCAGAGTTTGAAAATGCAGTTGCTACAACAATGGGCATATTTGGATTAATACGTTTAATCTCTTTTGCCATTTCTAGACCATTCATGTTTGGCATATTTACATCTGTAATTATTAGATCTATAAGGTGTTGATTTTCTTTAAAAACCTCTAGTCCTTCTGCCCCATCTTTACAAATAAATTGTTTTTTTGTGAAAGATTCTAGGATTCCTTTAGTGATATCTCGTAAGTATTCTTCATCTTCACAATATAAAACTGTAATCTCTTTTAGCCTTGATATATCTGCTTCCATTATTACTCTTTTTATTATTATTTTAGATATAATAACATAAATTAGGTAAAAGAGAATAGATAATTGTGAGTAAAAATAAAAATATTTTAATTTTAAATACAGGCGGAACATTTAATAAAATTTATGATGAAATCAGCGGAAAATTAATAGTTCCTAGAAATAATAATGCAATAAATGAAATACTAAAAATGTCAAATTTTACTTCTTGTGAGGTGCAAGGATTACTTCATAAAGACAGTTTAGAATTTAAGAAAAAAGATAGAAAACTTTTAAAAAAAATTATATCAAAATCTTCATTCCAAAAAATAATTATTGTACATGGAACTGATACTATGGATAAAACAGCTAAATATCTTTCATCGTTTATAAAAAATAAAACAATAGTTTTAACGGGTGCGATGATACCTTATAGTATAAACTGTGTAGAAGCAACTTCAAATTTTAGTTTAGCAATTGGAAATATTATTTCAAATGAAAAAAATGATATTTTTATTGCGATGCACGGAAATGTACAAAAATATAATCAGATAAAAAAGAATAGAGAAATCGGAGTATTTGAATGTCAAAAGTAGTTCCTTGTTCACATTGTCATCTTGAATTTGATGAATCAGTTATGATTAAAGAAGTAGACAATGAAGAATTGAATTTTTGTTGTAATGGTTGTCAGGGTGTATATCATTTGTTAAAGGATGATGGTCTAGATAGTTTTTATGAAAAATTAGGGAAAAATACACTTGCAAAACCTCTTGCAGTTGGTAGTGATAGTAGTAATTTTGATATGGATAGTTTCACTGAACGGTATATTAAAAAGACAGATGAAGGTTTTAACAGAGTTGACTTGATTATTGAAGGGATACATTGTGCAGCATGTATTTGGTTAAATGAAAAAGTATTAAATGAGACAGCTGGAATAGTTGAAGTAAATATAAATTTTACAAATAATAAAGCAAAAATAATATGGGATGAAGATATTATAAAGCTATCTCAAATTATAGACAAAATTAGAAGTATAGGATACAACGCTTATCCTTATAATCGTACTGATAGTGAGATGAAAGCTACAAAAAATAAAAAAGATTTTTTTCTTAGAATGTCGATTGCAATATTTGCATCTATGAATATTATGATGATTGATGTTGCGAAATATACTGGATATTTTAGTGGAATAGATGCTGAAATGCTTCGTATTATTCATATGGCAGAGTTTATTTTTGCATCACCAGTATTATTTTATAGTGGTTGGATTTTTTTTAGAGGTGCTTATTATGGTTTAAAAAATAAAATTATTAATATGGACTTTTTAGTTTCAGCTGGTTCAACCCTAACATATATTTATTCTCTTTATGTATTGTTTGGAGGAGCTGGAGATAGTTATTTTGATAGTGTTGCTATGATTATCACTTTTGTTCTTATTGGAAAATATTTAGAAGTTCTTGGGAAAAAAAGTGCTGTAGATACTATGGATAAAATTAAATCTCAGATACCATTAGAAGCTACAATTATTTTAAATGAAGAAAAAAAAGTTGTCTCTTTGGATGAGATAAAGATTGATGATATTATTGAAGTTAAAACGGGTGAAAAAGCTAGTGTTGATGGTGAAGTAATTAGTGGGTTTAGTAGTTTTGATGAGAGTAGTATTAGTGGAGAATCTTTACCTGTAGCTAAAAAAATAGGTGATAAAATTTTTTCTGGAACTATTAATACTGAGTCTGTTATAAGATATAAAGCAAGTAAAAATTATGCAAATTCTACATTAAATCACATTGTTGAGTTATTAGAAGATTCATTGAATTCAAAACCTAAAATAGAAGATACAACACAAGAGATGTCAAAATATTTCTCTATAATGATATTAAGTTTAGCATTAGCAACTTTTGCAGGGTGGTTTTTTTATGAAGGTAGTTTTGAAACTTCGCTTATTGTTGGAATATCTGTAATTATTATTGCTTGCCCATGTGCTTTAGCTTTAGCTACACCAATTGCTAGTTTAATAGGTATAAGTTGGCTCACAAGAGAGGGACTTCTTTTTAAAGAGGCAAAATATATAGAAACCTTTGCAAAAATTGATGCAATAGTTTTTGATAAAACTGGTACATTAACAACAGGTAAATTATCTGTAAAAAATATGCCTTTATCTTTAAGTAAAGAAGAATTAAACCTATTATATTCTCTATCTGATAGTTCAATTCATCCTGTAAGTATTGCAGTCAAGGAATATCTTGAAAGATCATTTAAAGACTTAAAACATTTAGAATTAGAAAATATTGAACAAATCCCTGCTTTGGGTATCCAGGCTTTGTATAATGACACGGTTATTTATGGTGGTAGACTTGATAACAATATTGAATATAAAACTACTATTTATCATTTTACAATTAATAATAAACTTTTAGCTACCTTTGAATTAGAAGATAAGTTAAGAGAAGATGCTATTGATACAATAAAATATTTTAAAAATGAAAATATAAAAACAGTACTGTGTAGCGGAGATAATGACTTTACCGTATCAAAGATTGCAAAAGAGGTTGGTGTTGATCATTATAATGCAAAAATGTCTCCTATTGCTAAAGCTGATTATATTAAAAGCTTACGTGATAAAGGGCAAAAAGTAGTTATGGTAGGTGATGGCATAAATGATTCATTGGCATTAAGTCGTGCAGATATATCTATTGCCATGGGCAATGGTGCAGATATTGCGATTGCGGTGAGTGATATAGTGATTTTAAATGACCAATTATCAGGAATTCAAAAAAGTTATCATATCTCTAAACGTACATTTAAATTTATAAAACAGAATTTAATGATATCATTGATTTATAATATAGTAACAATTCCAATTGCTATGGCTGGTTTTATTATACCTTTAGCGGCTGCTCTTTCTATGAGTCTTAGCTCATTATTGGTTGTTGGAAATAGTTTGAGAATAGATAATAAAAAATAGGAAAAGAGATGAATAGTATTTTGTGGATTGAATTAGTAGTTGGTATTATTGTGAGCTTTACTCTTTTGGGTATATTTATTTGGGGCGCAAAACAAGGGCAATTTGATGATAGTAAAAAAATGATGAACGGGTTATTAAATGATAGTACAGAAGATCTACAAGATGCTGTAAAAAAAGATGAAAAAGTTAAAGAATTAAAAGCAAATAAAAAAGAGAAGATAAAAAATAGTTAAAAAAAAACCAACTACAATGTAGTTGGTTTTTTATAATTTAGTGAAAACTAAAACTATTTACCAAGTCCTGTAGCACTTAAATCAGCTGCACTATATTTAGCAACTTGACCTTTCATAACACCTTTCATTGGTCCACCGTATGTACCATCTTTATATCCTACTAATGCAGCAGAAACTTCAGCTTTAGTCATGTCAGATACAACTTTAGATTTTCCTAAAGCTTTCTTTTCAAAGTTTTGACCATGACACCCTTTACATGCTCCAAGATTAACAGCTGCGAATGCTGCTACAGATAATACTAATGTTCCTAATACGATTTTTTTCATATTGTTCTCCTAAATTTTGATTGGTTAAATGATACTGATTTCTTACTTCAAGTAATCTTATAAAATTTAGGATAAAATACATTTATGAATAAAAAATGTGTTTTAAAAATTGATGCTTTAACGTTTGGATATACAAAAGAAAAATTGATTTATGATGATTTCAATCTTGAATTAAATAGAAATGAAATAATTTCAATAATAGGTAGTAGTGGTAGCGGTAAATCAACATTATTTGAACTTATAACGAGTAATATAAGTCCTATAAAAGGGACAATAAATACAAAAAAAATTGCTTCAATATATCAGGATCCATACAGCTCTTTTCACCCTACATATTCAATAAAAGAACAAATTGATGATGTGGTTGAAAGTTACACTCATGATGAACTTGTCATTTTATTGGAGAGACTAAATCTACAATATGATGTAATTCTTCAAAAACCACATAAGTTAAGTGGTGGACAATTACAAAGATGTAGCATATTAAGAGCTGTTTTAATGAAGCCAGATTTGTTATTGGCAGATGAACCAACGAGTGCATTAGATAATGTCGTAGCTTTGGAGACAATGAAAATGTTAGTAAATTTTATAGATAAATTTGGTATTCTTCTGATTACACATGACAATGATTTGGCATCTTGGTGTAGTAATAAGATTGTAAATATTGAAAAATAGGATAAAAATGAGTAAAAAAGCATTGGTTTTATTAAATATGGGTGCAGCGCGTAGTAAAGATGAGTTGGAAGTATTTTTAACAAATATGTTTAATGATAAAAACATAATTACATTTAAAAATGAAACTATTCGTTCTATGTTTGCTTCTTTAATAGTCACAATGAGATTAAATAAAGTGTGGGATAATTATCAAAGTATCAATGGAAAATCTCCCTTACATGAGTTAACAGAATTATTAGTAAAAAAGCTTAATGCTATTTTACCTGAATACTTTGTTACAACTGCTATGAGATATACCTCACCTTTTGCACAAACTGCTATTGCAAGAATAAAAAAAGAGAATATAAAAGAGGTAGTTTTATTACCTTTATACCCTCAATATTCAACAACGACTACAAAATCTAGTGTAGAAGATTTTATGGAAAAGAGTAAGGGAGAGTTTGATATTAAGACTATCGAACCTTTTTATAAAAATGAAACTTATAATAAAGCTATATGTGATGAAATAGTGAATGTACAAGCAAAATATAATGACTTTCATTTGATTTTTTCTGCTCATGGTATACCTCAAAAAATGATTGATAAAGGGGATCCTTATCAAAAACAAATTGAAGAACATGTAGAATTACTAAAAGAAAAACTATCACATTATGCTACAAATATAAAATCAATAAACCTAGCATATCAATCAAAAATAGGTCCAATGAAATGGCTTACTCCTAGTTTAGATATGATGTTAAGAAATTTTAAAAATAAAAAGGTGATTGTTTATCCTATCTCTTTTATTATTGATAATAGTGAAACTGTTTATGAACTCGATGTTGAGTATCGTGAAATTGCAAATAAACTGAAGGTGAAAGAATATAGAGTTTGTTCTTGTGTGAATAGTAGTGATACTTTTTTGAAAGCACTTAAAGAGACTGTTGCTCTTTAAGTGTAGATGGAGTATTTTGTTTATATTATCTTGAAATAACTCTTATAGTTCTAGCTTTAGGACAGTTATTTAACAATTGGCAATTATCAGTTTCATAGTAAGTTTTAGCAGCAGCTACAATTCTTCCTGTTTGATTGTCCATAATTCTTGCATTGATTACAACTTTTTTGTCAATTGCAGAGAATGTTCCAACAAGTACATAGCTATTTACAACTTTTTTGTTGATTTTTTTGATATTTCTTGTAATAAAAAACTCACCTGTTGGATTTACAGAAAGTGCATTTTGACCTCTAAAATCAGCAACATTAAATCCTCTTACGAATAATTCATTAAAAAATGTTTCACCAATTGTTCTACCAAATGAACTTGTTCTTGATAAATTATGTAAATTTACAAATGAAGTAATTGCAATATTTCCCATATCAGCTTGTGCAATTCTGCTACTAGCTAATAAACTATCTGCTAGTTCAACAATTTTATCATCAACCTCACCATTAGAACCAACTGCTGTAGTGTATTCTGATGCCATATCTGCACCATTTATTTCAATAGTATTCTCACCTTGAGCATTACCAACTGTAGCGAAACATATAAGTGAAGCTATTAATCCACTTTTTAATAATCCTTTTAACATTGTACACCTCTTTTTTTATATAAAAGAAGTATATCTGTGCATTTCTTAAAATTAGATTAATTAACCAAATAACTAATTCTATTATTTAGTTAATATTATAAATATAAACTTAAATTATTAAATTAATCATAAAATATTAACAAACAATTAACTAATTCAGACTTATTTAAATTAATCTAGGGTAGAATTCGCTTAATAAGTGGCGTTTTGCGTGGCTTTATTTTAAACTTTAGGAGGAGATTGATGCAGAACGGTGCAACAATTGAGTACGATTACTCGATAGCAAAAGCCTTTACTTTTGCAACAATTCTGTTTGGAATCATAGG
>Ga0193961_1000805_pt1 | contig 11703 bp, 10 predicted proteins | sample FB_4_MG_FD_140371 | JGI IMG/M metagenome (GOLD analysis project Ga0193961, IMG submission 140371) | Microbial mat bacterial communities from the Broadkill River, Lewes, Delaware, United States - FB_4_MG | ecosystem: Environmental > Aquatic > Freshwater > River > Microbial mats | place: USA...
ACTGATAAAATAGAGTCAAAATACTATCTTCGTATAAATGTTTCAGATAAAGCAGGTGTATTAGCTCGTATTACAAAACTATTTGAAGATAACAACATCTCTGTTGAGACAATGCTTCAACGTCCTGCTGAGAACTCTTCTGCAAATCTTCTTATCTCTACACATGTAGCATTAGAAAGAGACATTCAGAGCATGATGCAAGAGATAGAAGTGTTAGACTTTGTAAACTCTACACCTGTGATGATTAGAATAGTTTAAAAAATATAAGGACATCTCTAAATATTTCAACTAGGAGAAAATAGATGTATAAGTTTCTTTTCAAAGCAGCTGTAGCTTTTGTGTTAGCTCTGTTTTTGTCTTGGGCTTATCTCTTTACTCCACAAGCTTTTTTTTCACTAGATAATAGGCTTAGAGATTTTATGTTTGTTATCCGTGGTGAGTTACCTAAAAGTGATAATGTTGTAATTGTAGATATAGATGAAAAGTCTTTAAAAGAGCATGGTCAATGGCCGTGGCAAAGAGATGTTATATCTGACATGTTATATAAACTTACAGATGCTGGTGCTGGCATTATAGGTTTAGATATTGTTTTTGCCGAAAATGATAGAACTTCCCCGCATAGATTTGCTTCAAAATTCCCTGAAATTTCTCAAAAATTAGATAATTATGATGAGATGTTAGCTAAGTGTGTTTCTCAAACTCCAGTTGTTGGCGGATATGTTTTTACATTTGAAGAGAATGAACAAGAGAATATCCCCACAGTTCCTGCCGTTTTTATTCAAAGAGGGATGAAAAACAACAGTTCTGTTTTACAGCCAAAAGGTGTTGTATTAAATATAGAGAGCATTCAAGATTCACTCTACTCCAGTGGTTTTTTTAACAATACACCAGATGAGGGTGGTATGATACGGAGTGTACCGTTGATTATGCAGTATGAGGGAATGATTTTTCCGTCATTAGCACTGGAAATGGTTAGAATCTATAGTGGAATTAACAAAGTAAAAGTTATAGGAGATAGTGCTGGCATTAACCATATTAAATTTGGAGAGTTTAATATACCTACAGATCACTCAGGAAGAATTGTAGTTAACTTTAGAGGTCCCGGTAAACACTTTAAATATGTAAGTGCAGCAGATATAATCAGTGGAAATTTTAACAAAAAAGATATTGATGGTAAGTTCGTTTTAGTTGGTACTTCAGCAATCGGACTCTTTGATCTTCGTTCAATTGCTTTTGATAGCACAATAGCTGGAGTTGAGGTACACGCTAACGCGATAGATAATATCTTAACGGGAGATTTTTTACAAAAACCAGCTGATATAATTATATATGATTTGATAATTATCTGGGCTGTGATTTTTATTATGCTGATAATATTTACAGTGATAAAATCATGGGTACTGATACCTATTGCTGGGCTTATTCTCTACACTATGTTTGAACTTTTCTTTATGATGTTATTTGATTATGGAATGGTGTTTAATCTTCTTTTTCCTCTCATTGCATACTCAATTATTCTGGTTTTATCTGTTGGTATTGACTACGTTATAGAGTCAAGACAAAAAGAAGAAGCTAAAAGAATGCTTGGGAAAAAAGTATCTCCAGCAGTTATGGAGTTTCTGCTTGAACACTCTGATGAACATCTGGTAGCTTCAAAAGAAGTTGAAGCTACCGTATTTTTCAGTGATATCCGCTCTTTTACTACAATATCGGAAAAAATAGGCTCTCCAGATAGATTGATTGAGATGTTAAATGCTTATATGACCCCAATGGTAGAGAATGTTGTAAAGCACAGAGGTACTATAGATAAATTTATTGGTGATGCTATTATGGCTTATTGGAACGCACCTTTAGAGATAGAAAATCATGCTGATGAAGCCCTTAAAAGTGCGATAGAACAGATTGACATGTTAGTAGAAGTAAATAAAATCATTGAGCCAAAATATGATGTCTCGATCGATATAGGAATAGGTCTACATACTGGAATAGTAACAGCTGGAGATATGGGTGCAGAGGGTAGGTCAGACTATACTATAATTGGCGATAATGTAAATCTTGGTTCGAGACTAGAGGGTTTAACTAAACAGTACGGTGCACAGATTCTGATTTCAAATGCCACATTTTTAAAACTCACAAAAGAGTATAAAATACGCCCTATTGATTTAGTTGAAGTAAAGGGTAAAAATGAAGCAGTTGAGATACATGAGGTAATATGTAGCAATAAAGAAATATCAGATGATGAGATGATTCTCTATAAAGATGCAATAAAGTTCTTTAGAGATTCACATGTAAAAGTTGCTTATGACATGTTTAAAATGCTTCAAGAGGATAATCCTAGCGTACTATATGAACTATATATTAAAAGATGTAAACACTTTATTGATAATCCAGATTTGGAATTTACACCTGTACTTAAAATGACGACTAAGTAAAACATGAAAATTTTAATAACAGGTGCTAGCAGTGGAATAGGTGAAGAGTTGTCGAGATTGTATGCAAAAGAGAACAATGAACTTATTTTACTTGCTAGAAGAGAGGAACGACTAAAGAAACTCAAAGAAGAGTTATCTTCACATGTCAAGAGTGTTGATATAGTAGTAGCTGATGTGACAGAGTTTGAAAAACTCCAAGAGAAGATAGAAAAAATTGGTGCAGTAGATATGGTAGTTTTAAATGCTGGTATATCTATAGGTCACTCATCATCTGAGATTACTCCCTTTAGGGATTTTAAAAAACTCTACGATGTTAATCTTCTCTCAAACCATGCAATATTAGAGATACTTCTTCCTCATTTCAAAGCTCAAAATAGCGGAAAAATAGTCTTTATCTCATCACTTGCTTCACTTATATCTATGCCTAGTTCAAAAGTCTACTCTTCATCAAAGAGAGCACTAAATGCTTATGCTGAGGGTATCAGGTATAAATATAAAGACGATGGAGTAGAAGTTATAAACATACTTCCAGGCTTTATTAAGAGTGAACTTACAGATAAAAACAGTTTTCACATGCCATTTCTATTAAGTACCAAAGATGGAGTAAAAAGAATTTATAATGCTATAGAGAGAAATAGAAGGTTTTATGCTTTTCCTCTTAGGTTTTATTTAATCATTTCGCTTTTAAACTTACTTCCGCAGTTTTTAAGAGATAAAATTGTACACTCCCTTAAATGATTTAAGTGCCTAATGCAACCCAAGTCACATGTGACTTTAGAAGTCTCTTTAGAGGCTTAGAATTTATTTTATATGGAAAGTTTTTATGGAAAATGTTGAAACTATAGATAGTGTATGTACTTACTGTGGAGTTGGTTGTGATATAGCGGCCAATGTAGATACTAAAGAGAACAAGATTGTAAAGATATTTGCACATCCAGATGGTGTTGTTTCTCAAGGAAAACTCTGTATTAAAGGTAAATACGGTTATGATTTTGTAGATTCAGATGAGAGACTCCGTATACCTCGCATTAGAAAAACATGGTTAGAAAAAAATCCAGATATAAAACAAGAGATAGCTTCTTCTTTAACAAGTCTTGATGATACTTGGTATGAGACAGATTTAGACTCAGCTACTACAGCGTGTGCTATGAAGTTAAAAGAGACTCAAAAGAATTATGGCAGAAAATCTATCTGTTCTATAGGTGGAGCTAGAACTTCATGTGAGTCATCTTACCTTTTTCAAAAATTCACACGTCATACACTAAACTCTCCACATGTTGATAATTGTGCCCGTGTTTGTCACTCGCCAAGTCTTAGTGGAATGAAAGTGACTATAGGTGAGGGGGCTGCAACAAATCCTTATAATGACATCTATAATGCTGAGTTTATGATAGTTATAGGCTCAAATACAACTGAAGCTCACCCTATTATTGCAAACAGAATCATAGATGTAGCTAGAGAACATGATAACTTAGCTGTATTTGATGTTCGTGAGATTAAACTTCACAGATTCTCAAAGTATAAAGCTATTATGCCGCATGAAGCAAACCTTTTGACTTTGAATATGCTTGCTTATGTAATTATTGATGAAGAGTTATATGATGAAAACTTTCTAGAAAACCGTACAAAAGATTTTGATGCGTTTAGAGAAAAAATCATGAATGACCCTTATGCAAATCCTGATTTTTATAATGAAATAGAGGGTTATGAGTATCTCTCAAAGATGATAAGAAAAGTTGCTCGTGAGTATGCTTTGAAAAAGTCTATGATTTTCTGGGGTCTTGGAATTAGTGAGCACATAGATGGCTCTTACGCTGTTATGGCTATGGTTCATTTAGCACTTATGACTGGTAATGTTGGAAAAAGCGGGGCTGGACTTATGCCACTTCGTGGGCAAAACAATGTTCAAGGTACTTGTGACATGGGTATGCTTCCATATTTCGCACCAGATTATCAAGAGCCAAAAGAGGTTGGTCTAATGACTCCTCAACTTGTTGATGAGATGTTAGAAGACAGAGTAAAAGTTGTACTTAATATAAGTGAAGATTTAACTCATATTCATCCAAACCTAAACAAGGTTGATAAGGCTTTTGAAAAGCTTGATATGATTTTTGTTCAAGAACTTTTCATGACGGATATCGCAAATAAAGCCGACATAGTTGTAGGTGTAAAATCAGCTTATGAAAAAACTGGTGTATATGTAAATGCTATGCGTCGTCTGCATCTTTCTCAACCGCTTATAAAATCTGATCTTCCTGATGATTGGGAAGTTTTAAAAATTCTTGATAATAAGATGGGTGGAGACGCTGATTATAAAACTTCTAAAGATGTTTGGGAAGAGGTTCAAAAAGTAGCTTACAGACGTTTTAGCGGAGCGGATTATCATAGACTTGAAAAACACCGTAAACGTGGACTTCAGTGGCCAGTTCATACAGAAGACACACCAATCTTACACCAGCTAGACTTCCGTACAGAAGATGGTTATGGTCACTTTAAATACAACCAGTATAAACTCCGCGGAATGATAAAAGAGATAACTGAGAAAAAACTCACTGGTTATCACTTAACTACAGGTCGTACTCTTGCTCACTACAATAATGCTGCACAGACTAAAAGAAGTGAGAGTTTAAATAAGCGTTATGATGAAGACATCTTACTCGTTTGTGAAGAGGATGCTGCGGACTTTACAAGTGAAAAAGTAATTTTAAGAAGTGAATATGGCGAGACTACACCACTAACTATAAAGATAACAGACAAAGTTCAGCCTAAAACACTATTCTCAACTTTTCATCATGCAAAATCTAAAATCAATGCACTCTTTGGAGATGCAAGAGATGAAGTTATTATGACTGCTGCGTTTAAGAGTATAAAAGTTGAAGTAATTAACTGTTAATATGAGCAGAGCTAAAGGAAATCTCGCAGAAGATAGAGCTTGTGAGTTTCTTTTAGAAGATGGTTTCTCTATAGTAGAGAGAAACTTTTACTCTCGTTTTGGAGAGATAGATATAATAGCTCTAAAAGATGAGGTTCTACACTTCATCGAAGTAAAAAGTGCACTTGATTATGAATCTGCAATTCAAAACATAACTCCTAAAAAACTATCACGTCTTATAAAAACAGGCGATTTATATATAAAGAAAAATAAGCTTAATATCTCTTATATGTATGATGCTCTCATAGTAACTCCAAAACAAATCTCACATGTAGAAAATATTACACTCTAGATTAACTCAACTTTTTACTCTAATAATATAATCATAATTATATGATACAATATAAAAATTTTTTATATTAAGGCTGTTTACTATGAAGCAAAATTTAGATGATGTATATGCCGTAGTTGATAATAGTAGAGCCTTAGTACTGAAGAAATGGCTTGATTCTGAGTCTATATTACCCATAATCGATAATATGCATATTGATAAGACTCGTTATGGAAATGAGATTGCAAACTCTGTGTTGGATTATTTTTTAGGAATAATAAATAATGAAAAAGAGATAGGTGATTGTCCTGTTATGCGTCAAGTTGTTGAAACATTTTTAGATTCAGGTCTATGCGTAGAGGATGTTTTTTTAAACTGCACGGTTCTTAAAAATGTTATTGTAGAAATTTTATATGAAAGTAGTGTAGATAAAAAAAAGGTGCGTTTAGTTACAACTATACTAGATACAAATCTGCATAGAATACTTGGAATATATACCCAAAAAAGAGTAATGAGAGATAAAAGAAGTGCACTTTACTCAAAGCTTATAGAAGAACATGTAGCACTTAGCATTACAGATACAAATGGCGTTATGACTTATGTAACAAGTGCATTTTGCACATTAACTGGTTATGATGCTAAAGAGTTGTTGGGTAAAACCCATAAAATTATCAGACATGAAGATATGAGCGATAATATTTTTAAGGCTATGTGGAAGAGACTAAATCAGAATAGAAACTGGAAAGGTAAGATTAAAAATAGAAAAAAAGATGGCGGAGAGTTTATCGCTAAAACTGAGATAATTCCTTTTGAAAACGAAGATGGAAAAGTCTTTGAGTATATAGCCATAAGACATGACATAACAGATAAAGAACTCTCAAACATTGACCCACTGACAGGACTTTTTAACAGAAGAGTTTATGAAGATAATATAGGTAAAATTATTGATGAATATGAAAATATCTCTTTAATGGTTGTTGATATTGACCACTTTAAAAATATTAATGATAGTTATGGACATAGTTTTGGTGATTTGGTCTTAAAAGAGTTTGCAAAGATACTCACTTCTAAAATAAGAGAGAAGGATTTGTGTGTAAGATGGGGAGGCGAAGAGTTTGTCATACTGCTTCCCGATACATATCTGGATAAAGCCTCAGAGATAGCTGAGAGAATAAGAGTTAAAATAGATGATTTGATTATTTTAGATAAAAACTCAAATGTGTCAGTGGATGTGAAGTGTTCTATCGGTGTTACTCAGTACTATGCAAGCGAAGATGAAGATAGCTTTTTTAATCGTGCAGACTCTAATTTATACATTGCAAAAAATAGAGGAAGAAATATGGTTGTCTCAGATTAAAGTTCTTAAAACAGCATAATTCTTCTTTTTTATTAATGTATAAATTTAACTCAGTCTATCCATACGTTTTTCTACATACTGTCTTACAATCTCATCCATTCTGCTAGCTGCGAGCATAGCAACTATAAATGTAAATACAGCTGCATAAGAACAACCCAAATCGAAAATATTGGAAATAAATGCGGACCCTACAAATGGAGTTATAACAAAAAACACGCCTAAAATCATCTTTAGTTTAAACTTGAGGTCTTTTTCAAAATTTGAGTTACTTCCTGACGTTACTATGATTGGATCAAACTCAAAATTTTTGAGTTCAGTTTCGAGGTCAATATCTATATCTCTATGCTTATAGCCGTTTTCAATTTTCTCAAATGTTTTTTGCACTACATTGTAAAGAAAATCATCTGTAGTCTTAAAAAATAATTTTATCACTTGTACTCACTTTTGGATATATTTTAACATAATTGTTATATACTGCCAATATGTATTATGTAATTAAAAGACAACGCGATATTCCAATGACTACATTTATTGGTTTTAGGGTGCCTAAATATATAGCATCTAAAAACAATGAAAATGTAATTTTTGAGTTTAACAAAAATGGTAAACCCATAAGAAAATGGGTAAAAAAAGAGGATGTGGTATTACTAACTGATAATGAGCAGTTTTTCAATAAAACAATGGAAAAGTTCAAGGACTTGGAATCAACTCAGAAAAAACTTGTGGATGAGGCACAAGAAAAGTTAAACCAGAGTGTTGAAACATTTACAGAGACTATGAATAATGGCTTAGATGAGTTTAGTGAGATTAAAAACTCATCAGATATCCCTTGTCAACTGAAGAATTTATAAATCTATAAAACCTTCTCTGGAAAAGTTAGCATAAACTTTTGCAGTTTTGGTGCTATTACAACTTGACAGTATCCTTGTGAAGAGTTTAGCTTATAGTAGTTTTGATGATAAGCTTCTGCTGGATATACCTCTGGTAATAGACTAACTTCCGTAACAATTTTATCTTTAAAATTATTCTGCATGTTACTTATATACTCAAATATAAACTCTTTTTCTTCATCATTTTGGTAGTATATGACTGAACGGTACTGTGTACCTTTATCGGCACCTTGTGCATTTAGAGTAGTTGGGTCGTGAATTATAAAAAAAATATCTAATAAATCTTTGGCTGAAATTATATCTGAATCGTACTCTATATCTACTATTTCAGCATGTCCAGTAGCACCAGAACATACATTTTCATAAGTAGGGTTTGCTCTAGCTCCTCCTGCATATCCACTAACGGCACTGATAACACCTTTTACATTTGAGTATACTGCCTCAATACACCAAAAACACCCACCACCTAAAACTAATCTTTTTTTATTCATAATTGTATCCGTTTTTTTACATGTGACTATGAGTTGGCTGTTATTGCATTTGCAATTCTTAGCATAGTCTCATCTCTTCCTATAATCGCCATTACACTGTCTAACCCTGGACCAGATAACTTACCAAGAAGTGCCACACGAAGCGGTTGACCAATCTTTCCAAAACCAATTTCCATCTCATCTACAATCTCTTGCATTAAGTGATGATAATCACTAGGAAGATGAAGTTCTTGAGCAGAAGATACTTTGGCACCAAATGCATTTAGTATTTCTACAGCGTTACCTTTAAAGGCTTTTTTTGAAGCTTTTTCATCAAATGAAGTTGGCGTTTGCAGTATCTCTTTTATAAGCTCTGACATCTCTTTTAATGTTTTTGCACGATCTTTTAGTTCATCTAAGAGTATCTCTTTTTTATCGTGTGAAGTTAGAATTAAATCATAATCCCCAAGTAGCTCTGCTAGTTTGTTATTTGACATGTTCTTTAAGTAGTGAGAACTTAACCAGTCAAGTTTTTCAGTATTGTAGATTGATGCTGATTTGTTTATATCTTTTGGATTAAATAAATCCATCATCTCATCCATTGAGAATATCTCTTGATCGCCATAACTCCAGCCTAGACGAACTAGAAAGTTTAGCAGAGCTTCAGGTGTGTAACCCATCTCTTTATACGCCATTACATCAGTTGCACCGTCACGTTTACTAAGTTTTTTTCCTGCTGAGTTGTGAATCATCGGTACATGGTAAAACTTAGGTATCTCAAAACCGAGGGCTTCGTATACAACTATCTGTTTTGGTGTATTGGATAGATGGTCGTCTCCGCGGATAACTTCATTGATACCCATTAGTGCATCATCAATCGCCACTACAAAGTTATAAGTCGGAGCACCATCAGCTCTTGCAATTACAAAGTCATCGAGTATATCTTCAGCTTGAAAACTAACATCTCCTTTTACTCCGTCTTTAACTAATATCTCTCCGCTTAATGGTGCTTTTATGCGGATAACAGGCTCAATACCCTCTGGAGGAGTGCCATCAAAGTCACGATACTTACCGTTGTATTTTGTACGTTCGTTATTTGCCATTTGAGTTTCACGCAACTCTGTAAGCTCATCTTTTGACATGTAACATTTATAAGCCTTGCCCTCATCAAGAAGTTGATTAATATACTTGGTATATATTTCATCTCTTTGTGATTGGTAAGTTATCTCTCCATCGTGTTTAAGTCCAAGCCAATCAAAAGCTTTTAAAATAGCGTCTGTAGCCTCTTGAGAGTTCCTAGCTTTATCTGTGTCTTCTATACGAAGGACAAATTTACCTTCATTTTTCTTAGCCCACAGATAAGAAAAAAGAGCAGTTCTAAGACCACCGATATGTAGATAGCCTGTAGGACTTGGAGCAAAACGAGTAACAACCATTGAGATACCTTTTAAATAATATATAGCGAATTTTAGGCAAAGATTGGTTAAAAGCGGGTAAAATACGCGTTGGAATTTTGCAAGAAATCTATTTATTTTGAGAAAGTGATTTTACATGTATAAACTATTTTTACCTTTTATTTTTGTTGCCACTCTAAATGCAGAGATGGTTGATGGTGTAGCTATTGTAGTAAAGGGGAATGCTATTACTCTTTATGATATTAAAAAAGAGATGAGAGACTCAAGGTTAAGTGCTGAGCAAGCCTCTGATGTTTTAATTCGTAAGAAGTTAGAAGAAGCAGAAATAAAAGAGAGAAGAATTAATATAACTACAGATGAAGTTTATAGTGATATAAAACAGAGTGCATCTAGAAATGGATTGAGTGTAAGTGAGTTTTACGAAGCTGTTAGAAATTCAAATGGGCTTAGCTCAACAGAGCTTAAAGATAAGATAAAAGAGAAACTTCAAAGACAAAAACTATATTCTGCTATAGCTTATTCTGAAGTGTCGCAACCAAGTGATTCTGAAGTAGAAGATTATTATAAGTTAAATAAAGAGTTGTTTTCTCGTCCAAGCTCTTTTAAGGTAGACATTTATCAATCTGCAAATGCTCAGAGACTTCAAGAGAAGATTACTAACCCAATGCTATATTCTCCTGATATTCAGACAAATGAGCAAATACTGCCTTATGATAGAATTTCTCCTGAGATAGCATCTTTGCTTACAAAGACTCCTCTTAGCACTTTTACACCTATAGTTCCAGATGGAAAAGGTGGTTATATGTGCTTTTACGTCAAAGAGGTAGAATCAGCAAAAGAGGATGGTGTAGATAGTGTTAAAAATCAAATTGTAAACATGATTATGGCACAAAAAAGAGAGCAGGTTTTGGGTGATTATTTTGAAAGATTAAGACATGGTGAAGATATAAAAACTATTAGAACCCCTGAGTCGTTTTAAAGTGACTAAATATTATAACGGCTAATTTTAGCCGTTATAAGTTTCTAAATATTTCGTATTGAAATTATTTGATATAAAATCAGGATTTTCCATCATCTTAAGGTGGAAAGGAATTGTGGTTTTAATTCCTGAAATAGTGAATTCACTCAAAGCTCTATGCATTCTAGCAATTGCCTCTTCTCTTGTTTTCCCATAAACAATTAGCTTACCAATCATAGAGTCATAAATCATAGGAACGATGTATCCAGCATGAGCGTGTGTATCTATACGAACATCTTTACCGCCAGGAGCTATCCATGAGTTGATTTTACCAGGACATGGTAGAAATTTTATAGGGTCTTCTGCTGTAATACGGCACTCAATCGAGTGACCTTTTAGAGAGATACTCTCTTGTGCTGGTAGCTCTTTGCCCTCAGCTACTTCAATCATCATCTTGATGAGGTCAAGGTCACTTACCATCTCAGATACTGTATGCTCAACTTGAAGTCTTGTGTTCATTTCCATAAAATAGAAGTCTAGGTTTGCATCAAGTAAGAATTCAAATGTACCAGCACCTTCGTATTTTATATATTTTGCTGCACGAACAGCAGCATTCCAAAGTCTCTCTCTAACTTCTTGAGTAAGAACTATAGCAGGTGATTCTTCTATGAGTTTTTGGTGACGACGTTGCATAGAGCAGTCACGTTCACCAACGTGGATAACATTACCATGAGCATCTGCCATGATTTGAACTTCAATATGACGAGGGTCTTTAATGAATTTTTCCATGTAGATAGTACCATCACCAAATGCTGTAATAGCCTCACTCTCAGCTGCTAAAAATGCATTTTCTAGGTAACTTTCCTCTTCAACTACACGCATACCGCGTCCACCACCACCTTGAGCGGCTTTAAGGATTACAGGGTAGCCAACTTCAGCTGCTCTGGTTTTTGCATCGGCAATATCGTGAATAGCACC
>Ga0193961_1000808_pt1 | contig 11685 bp, 8 predicted proteins | sample FB_4_MG_FD_140371 | JGI IMG/M metagenome (GOLD analysis project Ga0193961, IMG submission 140371) | Microbial mat bacterial communities from the Broadkill River, Lewes, Delaware, United States - FB_4_MG | ecosystem: Environmental > Aquatic > Freshwater > River > Microbial mats | place: USA...
GATTATTAACTCCAATTGAATGGAATGACAGGGGGATAATAGTAGAATGGCAAGAAAAATCAAGATTTACAGTGGGTATATTAGATAAAAATAATTTATTAAATGAGATAAATGATATTAAAAATAATTTTATTATGGGATTTAGTGAAACAAAAACGGGAGAAGATAGAGCTTATATAAAAGCGGAGAAAGAAGGCATATTCGAAGTTTATTTTAACAATAAAAAAATAACAAATGATAATAGTATTTTTAAAGATAAGTTAAAAAGTAAAAAGGAAATGATTAGTTGGAAGAGTAGTGATGATTTAGATATAGAAGGAGTTTTGTCACTTCCGCATGATTTTGATAAATCAAAAAAATATCCATTATTAGTAGTTATACATGGTGGGCCTACATGGGCTTCTTTTCCAATTCAAGTATTTAATAAATTATATCCAATTGAACAATTTGTAGAAAAGGGATTTATTGTTTTAGAACCTAATTATAGAGGAAGTTCAGGGTATGGAAGAAAATTTCTAAAGGCAAATTATAAAAATTTAGGGATTGGAGATTATGAGGATGTTATAAGTGGGATTGATTCACTAATTGAAAAAGGTATTGTAGATAATAATAAAATTGGAGTAATGGGCTGGAGTCAAGGAGGGTATATATCTGCCTTTTGTTCAACTTATAGCGATAGATTTAAGGCTATTTCAGTTGGAGCAGGTATTAGTAATTGGATTACGTATTATGTAAATACAGATATTCATCATTTTACAAGAATGTATCTTGGAGATACACCTTGGAATAATGAAGAAATTTATAAAAAAACATCACCTATGACTTATATTAAATCAGCTTGTACGCCAACACTTATTCAGCATGGAGAAAAAGATACAAGGGTTCCGGTTCCCAATGCATATGAATTATATCAGGGGCTAAAGGATATTGGAGTGGAAACTGAATTAGTTATATTTAAGGGAATGAATCATGCGCCAATAAAACCAGGTCTTAATAGAGCAATTATGGAACAAAATTTTAGATGGTTTAATCACCATGTTTTGGGTGAGGAAATATAAAAAGATAAAACTGATTAATTTTAAAAATATTCAAGAATAAAAAATATTCTTGAATATTTTTTTGTATCTCCAGATACAAAATTAAAGAAGTTAGTATGTTAAAATTTCAATGATAATGATAATTAAATTCAAAGAAAGCGAGAGAAAAAATGAAATATTTAAAAGAAACAATATTAATTTGTTTAATGTTAATGGTAGGTTTTATGAGTTTAGGATGTAGTTCCAGAAAAGATAACGAAAATTTAAATGAAAATGTTGAATTTGAAGATTGTGCAGGGCGAAAGATAACATTAACAAAAAAGGTAGAAAGAATAGTGGATTTAACATTTTTAGAAGGAGTTAGAACATTAATTGAATTAGAAGCAGAAGATTATTTAGTTGGAATGAGTGAAATGGATCATCAAGCATTTAATAAAGATGGAATGTTGAAAAATAGTTATTTGATAGTTTCACAAGCAGCTCCAGGGTTAAAGAATGTAGTTAATGTTGGGAATCACAATGAAATTAATGTTGAAAAAATTATGTCGCTAAATCCAGATGTTGTTTTTGTTGAATGGAGTAAAAAAGATTATGCAGATAAATTACAAGCACAAATCAATATACCTGTAGTATGTGTTGGAGGGTATGGAAGCTTTAATTATGAAATATTTAGCGTTGTTGGAAAAATAGTTGGGAAGGAAGATAGAGCAGAGGAACTAATAGAGTATACGAAAACAAAATTAGAAGCAATTACTAAAGTAACAGAAAACATTCCAGAAGATAAGAAGAAAAAAATATTTTATTGGGTAAGACCATATATTGGAGATCCAAGAACTAATGGAAGATATGAAGCTTTTGAATTAGCAGGAGCAAAAAATGTAGCGAGAGGAGATAATAATACTCCATATGGTGTATATAAAATAACAAAAGAACAAATATTAGATTGGAATCCAGATTATATATTTAAACATTCATCATTTATTAAAGATGTAGAGGGTTGGCATACTATTGAATCTATTAAGGAAGATAAAATTATTAGTGGAACTATAGCTGCTAAAAATAATTGTATTTTACCTACAAAAGGGCATATGAGAGGTTGGGATATTGCAACGGAAGCTACAGAGGTTTTTTATCTTGCAAAAATTATGTATCCAAATAAGTTTATTGAAATAGATGTAGAAAAAGAATGTAATGAAATTCTTAAAAAATTTTATGGGATAGATAATTTATACACTGACATGAGCAATAAACTTAGATTACACAATATAAAGTAATTAGAAAATAAGGAGTTTTTTTATAAATGGAAATTGACATTCAAAATGGAATTAAAGATTATAAAATGGAAAAAAGAAAAAAGACATTTTTTATTATTATTTTAATAATTGGAATAATTGTATTTGGTTCTATAGCTATAACAATTGGACCTTTAAATATTACAGTTATAGAAGTATATAGAGTTATATTGCATAAAATATTGCCTTCTTTTATAAATTCAGTAGATAGTAATATTGAAAATGTAGTTTGGCTTGTTAGAATACCAAGGATATTAACAAGTTTATTAGTTGGATTTTGCTTAGCTATTGCAGGAGCAGTTATGCAGCCTGTTTTAAGAAATCCAATGGCAAGTCCATTTACTTTAGGAATATCATCTGGAGCTGGATTTGGGGCGGCGATAGCAATTATTTTTGGAAAAAGTATTGCCAAGGGTTCATTTCACGTAATTGCAAATGCCTTTGTTTTTTCATTAATAACATCTTTTATAATTTTAATATTATCAAGAAAAAAAGGAACCACTCCAGAATCAATGATTTTGATAGGAATTGCATTATCACATTTATTTACTGCGGGGACAACTGTTATGCAGTATTTTGCAGATTCATGGGCTACAGCTGAAGTTGTTTTTTGGATGGTTGGAAGCTTATCAAAAGGGACATGGGAAACGCTTAAATACATTTTTCCAGTTGCAATTATATGTATTCCATTTTTAATAATAAAATCATGGGAATTAAATTCAATTTCAGCAGGTGATGATGCAGCAAAAAGTTTAGGAGTAAATGTTGATAAAACTAGAATTATATTAATGATAGTAGCATCTTTAATAACAGCAACTACGATATGTTTTACAGGTGCAATTGGTTTTATTGGATTAATAGCACCTCATATTACAAGAATGATAGGTGGAGGAGATAATAGATTCGTTATTCCAGCAGCGGGTTTAGTTGGAGCACTATTGCTTTCATTATCAGATATGATAGCTATGAATATTTTGGAACCTATAATAATTCCAATAGGTGTTATGACTTCATTTACAGGTGTTCCTTTGTTTATTTTCTTGATAATGAAATCTAGAAGGAGGTGTTTATAATTAAAATTCAAATTAAAGATGTTGAATTTGGATATTCTAAGAATAAAGTTTTAGATGGAATTTCAATAAATATAGATAAAGGAGAATGTGTTTCAATTTTAGGACCTAATGGTACTGGAAAATCTACATTAATAAAGTGTATTGATGGATTATTAAAACCTCAAAAGGGAACAATAAAGATTAATGGAGAGGATGTTCAAAAAATAAAGAGAGAAAAATTAGCGACTCAATTAGGTTATGTGGCACAAAGTTGTAATAGTGCATTTTCATTAACTGTATTTGATATGGTTTTATTAGGAAGGAGCCCATATATTAAATGGAAAAGCAGTAAAAGTGATGAATTAAAAGTTTTTAAAGCACTTAAAAAATTAAATATTGAAGATATTGCAATGAAAAATTTTAATGAGTTAAGTGGAGGTCAACAACAAAAGGTTATTATTGCAAGAGCTTTAGCTCAAGAGACAGAAATACTATTATTAGATGAAGCAACCAGTAATTTAGATATAAGACATCAATTAGAGGTTATGTATATTATAAAAAAATTAACTAAAGAAGAAAATATAACTGCTGTTATGATAGTTCATGATTTAAATATTGCGGCAAGATTTTCTGATAAAATTCTTATAATGAAAAATGGAAAAATTAATAAAGCTGGGATTCCAGAGAAAGTATTAACTAAAGAAAATATATCAGATGTATATGGAGTGGAAGTAGATATTAGTAGAATAGAAAAAAAGCCATGTGTAATTCCATTAAGAACTAAATGTATCTAGTAAAAGATAAAATATAAATTAAAAAAAATATTGGGAATCAAAAATTTCCCAATATTTTTTCTAATTTATCCAAATTTAAAATTTCAATAGTTTTATTATTAATAAATAATATTTTTTTGCTTTCAAGTATTTTAAGTTCTCTACTAAGAGAAGATCTAGAAACATTTAAATGTTCGGCCCATGCAGTTTTAGAATAGGGAAGTGTTATCGTTAAAGAATGATTATTTTCAATATAATGAATTAATGAATATGCTATTTTCTCTTGAATTGAAAAGATAGAGAATAATTCAATTTTCTTATTAAGCTTTAATAATTCTTTTGAAAGAAGGGTTATAATATTTTTAGATAGAATATGATCTTTTAAAAAAACAGTTTCAATGCTTTGTTTTTGAATTTGCAAAATAGAACATGGTTCTTTAGCTATTACGTCAAAATTTGAAGATAGTTCATCAATAAAAACCAATCCTCCTCCAAATAATTCACCTTTTGATTTGTAAAAAATATTTATACATTTGCCACATTTTAAATTATTTTGAATTTCGACGCTACCCTTTAAAATAATACTTAAAGGAATTTTCTTTACATCTTTTTGTAAAATTAATTCATTTTTTTTAAAATGCTTTACAGTATAGTTAATACTAGAGAGAATGTTTTTTATATCATTGGTGTTTTTTCCTTCAAATAAGGGACAATTTAATAATACATCTATTGAATTAAGCATAAATCCTCCTATAATTTTGAGTTTGATTATCATTAATATATCATAAATAAAACAATAGTTCTAGAATGTGAAAAAAATTGTGATTTTACATAAAAATTATATATTAAAACAAACAAAAAGAAACAAATTGTTCGTAATAATACGAACGATAAACGATTAGACAAATCAAAGTTCGACATAAGACGATTATAAAGGTAAAAAAAACTTAATAATCATTAAAAAGTTCGGTTATAAGATTGATTTAAAACAAATTAGTTGTTACTATATAGGTGTTCTTATAAAACAAGGGAGGCATCAAAAAATGGAAAACTTTTTTAAACTTAAACAACATGGAACAAATGTTAAAACAGAAATATTAGCTGGGATTACGACATTTATGACAATGGCTTACATACTTATGGTAAATCCAGGAACACTTGCTATTGCAGGAATGGATATTGGTGGGGTATTCACTGCAACAGCATTAGCTGCATGTGTTGGAACACTGGTTATGGCACTTTATGCTAATTTACCATTTGCGCTTGCTCCGGGGATGGGATTAAATGCATTTTTTGCATTTACCGTAGTTTTAACAATGGGTTATTCTTGGCAATTTGCGCTTACAGCGGTATTTCTAGAAGGTATTATATTTATTATTCTTACATTCTTTAATATTAGAGAGGCAATTATTAATTGTATTCCGCAAAATATTAAAAAGGCGATTTCGGTTGGTATTGGTTTATTTATAGCATTTATTGGATTGAGTAATGCAGGGGTTGTGGTACAAGGAGATGGCATACCACTTCATTTAGGAACGCTTACTGAAGGAACAGCTTTACTAGCAATTATAGGTATTTTATTAACAGGTTTATTATTAGTATTAAAAGTAAAGGGTGCATTATTTATTGGTATATTGGCTACAACAATTATTGGTATTCCTATGGGAATTACTACATTGCCAGCTGATGGCGTATTTATGAAAATGCCACCAAGTTTAGCACCAGTATTTTTTAAATTTGATTTTGCAAATATTTTTAGTTTAGATATGCTTTATGTATTATTTGTATTTTTATTTGTAGATATGTTTGATACAGTAGGAACTTTAGTTGGTGTTTCTACAAAGGCGGGAATGTTAGATAAAGATGGGAATATTCCAAATGTAAAGAGAGCTCTATTTGCAGATGCAATTGGAACTACAGTTGGTGCAGTATTAGGAACGTCTACAGTAACAACATATGTAGAGAGTGCATCGGGAGTTGCAGATGGTGGTAGAACAGGACTTACATCTTTTACAGTTGCAATTTTATTCTTGGCATCATTATTCTTTGCACCAATATTTGTAATGGTTCCTGCAGCTGCTACTGCTTCAGCATTAGTATTGGTTGGATTATTTATGATGAGTCCAATTAAAGAGATTGACTTTGAAGATTTTTCAGAAGCGATTCCAGCATTTTTAACATTTTTAACAATGCCGCTGGCATATTCAATTGCAGATGGTATAGCAGTTGGGATGATTTCATATGTAGTAATTAAATTAGTGTCAGGCAAATTTAAAGACATTAAACTATTATCGTTTATAGTGGCGGTGCTCTTTGTAGTCAAGTTTATAGTAGGATAATAAAAAGGGAGGCTTGCCTCCCTTTAATTTTAAATATATTAATTAAAATTAATAAATCTTTTAAATTAAAGATATACATAACTTAAATAAGAATTTATAGGAGGAACAAATGAGTATTAGAAGAATTTATGTTGAAAAGAAAAAGGGTTTTGACGTAGAGGCGAATGGTGTATTAAAGGATTTAAAGACAACTCTGCATTTAGATAAATTGACGAAAGTTAGAATACTTCACAGATATGATATTGAAAAATGTAGCGAAGAATTATTTAATGAAAGTGCAAAAAATGTTTTTTCAGAAAAAGCTGTTGATAAAACATATAAAAAAATAGAGAGTGATGCAGAGTATTTATTAAGCGTAGAATATTTGCCAGGTCAATATGATCAAAGAGCTGATTCTGCGGTTCAATGTATGAAACTTATAAATCCAAATGAAAAACCGATTGTAAGATATGCAAAAACATATCTAATTTATGGGGAAATAGATGAAAATTATAGAAAAAAAATTCAAAGCTATTTGGTGAATCCTGTAGATTCTAGAGTTGCGGAAGAAAAAATATTAGATTCATTGGTCTATGATACTCCTAAAATTGAAAATATAAAGGAAATAGATGGATTTATTAATTGGAATAAAGAAGAATTGAAGGAATATTGGAAAAATGCTAATTTAGCTATGGGGGTAGATGATTTAAATTTTTGTCAGGAACACTTTGTAGAAGAAAAGAGAAATCCTACAGAAACTGAAATTAAGGTATTAGATACTTATTGGTCAGATCATTGCAGACATACAACATTTGCAACAAAAATTGAAGAAGTAGTAATAGAAGATGGATTTGCATCTGAATATGTTAAAAACTCATATAAAGAATATAAAAGATTAAGAAAAGAAACTGGAAGAGATGAACGTCCAGAGACATTAATGGATTTAGCGACTATTGGAATGAAATATCTAAGGCAAAATGGATTGCTTGATGATTTAGAAATTTCTGATGAAATTAATGCATGTAGCGTTGAAATTGAAGTTAAATATGAAGATGGTAAAAGCGAACCATGGCTTTTAATGTTTAAAAACGAAACTCATAATCATCCAACAGAAATAGAACCATTTGGTGGAGCTGCAACATGTCTTGGAGGAGCAATTAGAGATCCACTAAGTGGGAGATCATATGTTTATCAAGCAATGAGAGTTACAGGAGCTTCTGATCCAAGAGAAAAAATAGAAGATACGCTAGTTGGAAAATTGCCACAGAGAGTGATAACAACAAAGGCTGCTCATGGATATAGTTCTTATGGAAATCAAATTGGATTAGCAACTGGGCTAGTTAAAGAATTTTATCATCCAGGATATAAGGCAAAACGTATGGAGGTTGGGGCAGTAATTGCTGCTACTAAAAAAGAATTTGTTAGAAGAGAAAAACCTAATACAGGAGATTTAGTAGTTGTATTAGGAGGTCCAACTGGAAGAGATGGTTGTGGTGGAGCAACAGGTTCTTCAAAATCACATACAACTTGTTCAATTGAAACCTGTGGAGCAGAAGTTCAAAAAGGTAATGCACCTGAAGAAAGAAAAATACAAAGATTATTTAGAAATGAAAAAGTTACAAAACTTATTAAAAAATGTAATGATTTTGGTGCAGGTGGAGTATCTGTAGCAATAGGAGAATTGGCAGATTCATTAGATATAAATTTGGATATATTACCTAAAAAATATGAAGGATTAAACGGTACAGAATTATCAATTTCTGAATCACAAGAACGTATGGCGGTTGTTATAGAAAAAAAAGATGTAGATGAATTTATTAAATTAGCAGAGAAGGAAAACCTAGAAGCTGTAATTGTTGCAGAAGTTAAAGATCATGGCTATTTAAAAATGACATGGCGTGGAGATACAATTGTAAAATTAAAGAGAAGTTTTTTAGATAGTAATGGAGTAATGAAAAAAACTAAAGCTAAAATAGAGTCAATAAATAATCAAACATATTTTAATAAAAGAAATGATTGCAAAAATATTAAACAAAAATTATTTGATTCAATGGAGAATTTAAACATTGCCTCTCAAAAGGGTCTAATTGAAAGATTTGATTCAACGGTTGGAGCAGGAACTGTATTAATGCCATTAGGTGGAATTAATCAAAGTACACCATCTGCTGCAATGGTTTCAAAAATTCCAGTGTTAGACGGAGTTGTAGAAACAGTTTCTGGAATGAGTTATGGATTTGATCCGTATTTTAGTGAATGGAGTCCATTTCATGGAAGTGCATATGCAGTAATTGATTCTGTTGCTAAATTAGTAAGTACAGGTTTTGATAATAGAAAGGTTAGATTAAGTTTCCAAGAATATTTTGAAAAACTAGGGAATGATGAAATTAAATGGGGAAAACCACTATCAGCTTTACTAGGAGCATTAGAAGTTCAAAGTCATATGAACATTGCTGCAATTGGAGGTAAAGATAGTATGTCTGGAACATTTAATGATATTCATGTTCCACCAACATTAATAAGTTTTGCAGTAGCGACAACTGATGAAAAAAATGTTATTTCACAAGATTTAAAACAAAATAATTCTAAATTAATTTGGATGAAATTAAAAAGGACATCAAGTGAGATGCCTGATTACAAATATGCAGATAATATGTATCAATTAATTTATAAATTAATTAATGAAAATAAAATTATCACAGCAAATGCGATTGGATTTGGAGGTGCTTTACCTACATTATGCAAAATGTCATTTGGATCTAATGTAGGTTTTAAATTAAATAAAGTTACTTCAGAATACTTTGTTCCATATTATGGAGATATTCTATTAGAAGTATCAGATGATTTTAATGTATCGGATTTAGCTAAGATAGAGTATCTAGAAATTGGAAATACTCTAAATGATGAAAAAATTATTATAAATGACGAAGAGATATTTATTAATGATCTTTTAAAATCATATGAAAAGCCATTGGAATCAATATTTGAAAGCAAGAAAAAAGTTAATCAGAAAAAGATTCATATAGAAGATACAGTTAGTAAATCATACAGGGGTAAAATAAAAATTGCAAAACCAAAAGTCTTTATACCGGCATTTCCAGGAACTAATGGTGAATATGATATGGCGCAGGCTTTTAAAAGAGAGGGAGCAAAAACAAATATTGTTCCATTTAGAAATTTAAAGGCTGATTGGTTTGAAGAGTCAATAAATGAATATGAAAAAGCAATAAAGGAATCTCAAATAATTGCAATACCAGGAGGTTTTAGTGCAGGGGATGAGCCAGATGGTTCAGGAAAATTTATTGCAGCGGTATTTAGAAATGAAAGATTGAAAGATGCAATAATGGATTTATTATTTAATAGAGATGGTCTTATGTTAGGAATATGTAATGGGTTTCAAGCATTAGTTAAATTGGGGTTATTACCATATGGAGAAATTAGAGATTTAGACGAAGAAAGCCCAACATTAACATTTAATCATATTGGAAGACATATTTCACATTTAGGTTCAATAAAGGTTTGTACTAACAATTCACCATGGCTTCAAGAATTAGATAAAGAAACTACTTACAAAGTTGCTTTGTCACATGGAGAAGGTAGATTTGTTGCAAATGATAAATGGCTAGAAAAACTTAGACAAAATCATCAAATTGGTAGTGTTTATGTAAATGAACAAGGTCAGTTTGAAACAGAAACCTTTAAAAATCCAAATGGAGCGTATGGTAGTATTGAATCCATAACAGCTTTAGATGGAAGAATTTTAGGGAAAATGGGACATTCAGAAAGATACAGAGAAGGACTTTACAAAAATGTAGAGGGAGAAAAAAATCAGAACATTTTTAAATCAGGACTTTTATATTTTAGATAATAGGAGGGTATTTTAATGAAAGTTGGTATTGTAATGGGAAGCGATTCAGATTTCCCAGTAGTTGAAAAAAGTTTAAGTGTTTTAAAGAAATTTGGTGTGGATTTTGAAGTAAGAGTTTTATCTGCACATAGAACACCAGAAGAAGCATTATCTTTTGCAAAAAATGCAGAAAAAAATGGATTTGATGTAATTATTGGAGCAGCAGGTAAAGCTGCACATTTACCAGGGGTATTAGCTGCTAAAACTGTATTGCCAGTTATTGGGCTTCCAATAAAATCATCTACTTTAGATGGAATGGATTCGTTATTTAGTATAGTTCAAATGCCATCAGGAATTCCAGTTGCAACAGTTGCAATAAACGGAGCAGAAAATGCAGCATTATTAGCTATTCAAATGATTTCATTAAGAGAACCATCATTAAGAGAAGCATTACATGAATATAGAAAAGAAATGAGAGAAAAAGTTATAGAAAAAGATTCTAAAATACAAGAGAAAATTAAGAATTTATAGGGGGAATTAAAATGGAAAAAAGAGATATGTTATATGAAGGAAAAGCAAAAAAAGTTTATAGAACAGATGATGAAAATAAATATGTTATTGAATATAAAGATGATGCAACAGCATTTAATGGTATAAAAAAAGGAACAATTGAAGATAAGGGTGTAATTAATAATAAAATGAGTGCTGTATTATTTAAAGAAATTGAACAACAAGAGGGCATTCCAACTCATTTAATTGAGTATATGGATGAAAGACATACATTAGTTAAGGCAGTTGAAATTGTTAAATTAGAAGTTATTGTTAGAAATATTGTTGCAGGTTCATTGGCTAAAAGAGTTGGAATGCCAGAGGGAACAAAATTGGCATCAACAGTTTTGGAATTTAGCTATAAAGATGATGATTTAGGTGATCCAATGATTAATGATTATCATATTAAAGCTTTAAATTTAGCTTCAGATAAAGAACTTGAAATAATCAAAAAGTATGCACTTCAAATAAATAAATTTTTACAAAAAAGATGCTTAGATGCAGATATGATTTTAGTAGATTATAAGCTAGAATTTGGTCGTACAAAGGATGGAGAAATTGTATTGGCAGATGAAATTTCTCCAGATACTTGTCGCTTATGGGATGTAAATACTAAAGAAAAGTTAGATAAAGACCGTTTTAGAAGAGATTTAGGAAATGTAGAAGAAGCATACATTGAAGTGGCACGCCGTTTAGGGTTATAGAGAGGAAGAAAAAAATGAACTCGAATGTATTAGATGATAAACTGCATGAAGAATGCGGAGTAGTTGGAATATATACAGAATCAAAAGAAAGTACATCACAACTATTGTATTATGGA
>Ga0193961_1000809_pt1 | contig 11685 bp, 10 predicted proteins | sample FB_4_MG_FD_140371 | JGI IMG/M metagenome (GOLD analysis project Ga0193961, IMG submission 140371) | Microbial mat bacterial communities from the Broadkill River, Lewes, Delaware, United States - FB_4_MG | ecosystem: Environmental > Aquatic > Freshwater > River > Microbial mats | place: USA...
ACACAAGAAGGTTCTGTACTGTCTCTTTACCTAAGTAATGGTCGATACGATAAATTTGGTGTTCTTGGAAATGCTGGTGAATATCTTTATCTAACTGACGTGCTGACGCAAGATCATAACCGAATGGCTTTTCAATGATCAGACGTTTCCAACCGCTTTGTTCGTCGTTTAAACCATGAGCAGCAAGGCTAGCTGGAATGATGCTGTATAGGCTTGGCGGCGTCGCAAGGTAGAAAAGCGTATTGCGTTGTTCAAATTGGTACGTCTCTGCCAACTGATCTAAACGTAGAGCCAATTTGCTGTAATCGGCAGTATCAGAAGTATTGATAGCTTGGTAATGCAAGTGTTCAATAAACGCCTCTAAAGTCGCGGGCTCGGTTTTTTCCATTTCTTGTAGAGAGCGCTTTAGTTTTTCGCGATAAGAGTCATCGCTGTATTCTGTGCGACTTACGCCCAAAATTGCGAAGTTGTCAGGAAGCTGCTTGTTCGCGTAGAGGTGGTATAGAGCTGGGATCAACTTACGGTAAGTTAAGTCGCCCGAAGCACCAAAAATAACGATGCTACTGTTTTCTGGAATTACCATCATCTTTCCCTTAAAACGAGGTAGAAACTGCGTGCCTAAGATGGCTTTCTTTTTTCATAAAATTCGGAAAGCAACCCTATCAACGACACCTCAAAATTGATAATCGATGCTACCTATATGATTGATAGGTAAAATCGAAGCTCGTTGAGCTATAACTCAATACGGCGCTGTATTGTCTACGACAATTTGATTTTCATCAACTACCTAAAGCGTGATTGCTTATTATGTAACTTATTTTTCTTCTGTTGATTTGATAATATCGATATTAAGTTAATTAAATCAGCTAATTACTAGACGTCCAACCTGTTGTAAATAATTTCCAGATGGTCAGTGTTTTCTGGTATGTCCTTTATTATAGAAGGGATATAAAGCTGAAAAAGACCAACTTTGAAACAATTATGCGAATAAAAGAAGGTTCGGAACGGAGCATTATTGCAGTAGACTGACCGTTCAGCCTAAGGAGTAAATAATGATAAGAAGCATACTGATTTTTGCATCGCTAGTTGCCACTCAAGCTATTGCCAGTGACTACGATTTAAAAACTGCAATGAAGCAGATGAAATTGGATTTTAAACATGCGGCAGAAGCTCAAACTGTCGAAGATATGCAACAAGCAATGAGCAGCTTTAATCAACTTCTTGATGCCTCTAAGCAAGCGCAATACCCAGATGAGAAAAAAGCTTTGTATATGGAGGGTTTTGAAAAACTTACTCTCACTATTGATGGCATCAATCAAGAGCTTGAACAAGGGGATTTACAAGGTGCGAAGCAGCAATTGAAAGTGATTGATGAGCTACGTGAGGAGTACCACGATAAACGCAACCCAAGCATTTGGAGTAAGCTGTTCGGATAAAAGGGAGTGGTAGCATTTACGCTAAAGCTCATTTTATCAAAGAAATAGAGGAATTATCGCTTGATGTTCCTCTAGAACTGGAGACTAACCGCTTCACCGTTCATCAATCAAACGACCGTGCCATATTTACATAGCTCAAATGCGCTTGATCTAAGCAACTAAACCACTTCACGATGACATTTCTGTGAAATCACTCCAAGTACTGTTTTAATATACAGGTATAATGTATTCTACCGCAAATTGGAGGGCATTATGTCGTCGTTTACTCAACAAGAACTGTATCAATTTATCGTCGAGGCCAAAGCTAATGCTTATGTGGCGAGAGCGCCTAAGTGCCTTCCATATCGACTCGGTTCTCATGATATTCAATACCAAAATGGTCTTTTCCAATATATGGATAGCTACTTCGGTGGTACTGATTTTCTTGGGCAAGAGGTAGTGTATTTCGATAATGAACCTATTTGGGCAATGAACTACTACGGAAAAATCCTCACCCCAGATATCTATGATGCTGAAAAAGCAGGCAACACGGTTTTAGCCAGTTTGAGTAAGTTATACAAATCTGGACATTTTCTTGGTAATACAGTTAATGAAACCAACATGGGCACATATTATGATACCAATCAAGGGGATGTGTTTTCTTTTACTGGCTATGAGTGGATTGAGCTTGTACATCAGAAGGTGTACGAATTGCATTACCATGGTGGATTAATTAAGCCTTAATTATGATTTATGAAGATAAAATTTTTAATGAGCATAGCTTTGCTAGCCAAGATTTAAGCTACGCAAAATTTGTTAAGTGCAAATTTTTCAATTGTGATTTTAGCCGAGCGCAGCTGGTTGAAACGCAATTTGAACAATGTAGTTTTATTGAGCCAGGGGCAATAGAAGGGTGTCATTTTAACTACGCCAATTTGCAAGAGGCGAGTTTTAAGAGCTGCCAGCTTTCCATGAGCCAGTTTACGGGGTGCAACTGTTTCGGTATTGAATTTCGTCAATGTGACCTGAAAGGGGCAAACTTTTCCCAAGCTCGCTTTGCTAACCAAATTAGCCACAATGTCTATTTTTGTTCTGCTTACATTACTGGCTGCAACTTGTCTTACGCCAATATGGAGCGTTTGTGTATAGAGAAGTGTGATCTATTTGAAAATCGCTGGATTGAAACGAATTTACAAGGTTCTTCGCTGCAAGGTTCTGATCTTAGTAATGGCGAATTTTCTTCAGATATTTGGGGAGAGTTTAGAATTCGCGAATGTGATTTAACGGACTGCGATCTAACGGGACTCAACCCAACTCGTGTTGATATGACAGGTGTTAAAATTGCCAGTTGGCAGCAATCTCAACTACTTGAACAATTGGGGGTTATTGTCATTTAGTCCTGAGTAATAAATAGCTGTTTGAGATGACTTTATTTTCGTGATGTTTATCCGATAAGAAAAAGGTGATAACAAATTCTCTTACACTAGATATGCTACCATGCGCATCTAGATAAACTTTTGATCGAATAATCAATTAGCTACCTTGCTACAACAATTAATTTCAACTGCTACTTATTAAGGACAGATAATGAAAAGTGTCTTATTTTTCGACTCTATGCTAACCCCTAAAATCGTAACCTTCATTTATTGGCTACTTCTTTTAGTTGCGATCGTTGGTGGTTTAGCAACCATGTTCACCGGTTATGGTTCAAATGCAATATTTCTTGGTCTACTGCAAATTGTCGGTGGTGTACTGGGGGCACGTATTTGGTGTGAGTTGATGATCGTTATCTTCAAAATTAACGGTAATCTGCAAAAACTGGTTGATAGCAAGCAAGGCGAATAACGTTAAAGCTGTAGAAGCCTTTTTCGGCTTCTACAGCACGTCGCTATTTTTGGTTAAATAACGAAATATACTCTTCGTACCCTTCATTTTTTAAGTTTTCTTTGGCAATAAAGCGCATTGCTGCCGAATTCATACAGTATCTTAAACCTGTTGGTTCAGGTCCATCTTTGAAAACATGCCCTAAGTGTGAATCGCCAAAACGGCTACGCACTTCTGTTCTCGGGTAGACCATTTTATAGTCAGTATTAGTCACAACAAAAGCATCATTTATTGGTTTAGTGAAGCTTGGCCAACCTGTACCTGAGCGGTATTTATCAGTCGATGAAAATAGTGGCTCTCCGGTGACAACGTCAACGTAAATCCCTTCAGCCTTGTTGTCCCAATATTCGTTGCTAAACGCTCGCTCAGTGCCATCTTGTTGAGTGACATAATATTGCATCTCGGTCAGGGTTTTCTTTAGCACTTCATCGTTGGGCTTGGAAAATACTTTCCCCTGAGACAAGGTGTTCTTCTCATCAATCATTTGGCGTAAAGTGACTGGATTATTTTGACGTTCATCACCAAAAATCTCATCTAGGTAGCTATCTCGACCTGATGAATAACGATAGTACTTATAGCGAACGGAATTACGCTTGTAATAATCTTGATGGTAGTCTTCTGCGAGCCAAAAGTTTTGATATGGTCGCAACTCAGTTTTTAACGGCTTTTTGTATACGCCTAATTGTTCAATGTCTGCCATGAACTTACTCGCGATCTGCTGTTGAGATGAATCATGATAGAAAATAGCAGGTCGATACTGAGGACCCCGATCAACAAATGATCCCTTATCATCAGTAGGGTCGATATGGCGGAAAAACTGATCCAAGACTTGCTCGTAACTGACAACCTTTGGGTCGAATGTCACTTGAATCACTTCGATATGCTCGGTTTTTCCTGATGAAACTTGCTTATAAGTGGGGTTCTCTAATTTCCCACCAGCGTAGCCAGAAACAACATCAAGCACTCCTGGAAGCCTTTCTAGGTCAGACTCTGTACACCAAAAGCAACCGCCTGCCAAAGTTGCCAGTTCAGTGTTACCACTGGCTGAAACTTTTTCCGTTGTGTCGGCTGTTCCAAAGAAGGACATCACCAAGAGTAAACTGGCGAATAATGGGAGTAGTAGCGATAATTTGACTTTCATACCGACCTCTAAGTTTTTAACATCGGTTAAATGGAACGGTTGAAGATGGAAAAAATTTCATCTTATTAGTTATATATTGCTTATGATTGAAATTGGATCAGCTTTTATTTAGGGAGTGAGGGATGGGTAACACTATTGTGGGTAGTTGTTTTTGTGGTGCGTGCGAGTTTGAAGTGGAAAACGATTTTAAACGATTCTATTTTTGCCACTGTAAACAATGTCAAAAAATGACAAGCAGTGCCCATGCAGCTAATCTTTTTGCACTGCCAGAAACGCTACGTTGGTTAAAAGGTGAAAAGGAAACAGCGATATTCCAGCATCCCACGAGATTATTTACGCGTCGATTTTGCAAACATTGTGGCTCGGGTTTACCGGTTTTAACCAAGAATGAGCGTTTTTATCTTGTCCCGGCAGGAAGCTTAGACGCAGAGCCGAGCCGAGTTGTAGACGCGCAGATTTTTATTGAAGAACAATCAGAGTGGCATAAAGAGGGGCTTAAGCAAGAATGTTGCGAAGGTTTTCCACAATAAACGAAAGGGGAAATCGTTCTAAGCTACTTTGTGTCAATTAATAGACGAGCTGTTGTGAGCTCGTCTATTTCTGCGTCGGCGGGTTAGTTTAAGCCAATGATGTTGCCTTCATCGTCGAGATCTAAATTCATAAACGCAGGTTTTTCTGGTAAGCCTGGCATGGTCATGACATTGCCACAAAGTGCGTAAATAAAGCCAGCCCCTGCACATAGCTTAAGCTCGCGGATAGGTACATTGAAATGGCTTGGTGCGCCTTTTATGCTGCCATCTGAAGAAATTGATAAAGGGGTTTTGGCCAAACAAACCGCAAGATTATCAAAACCGTGTTGTTGATACTCTTCAAGCTGGCCTCTCGCTTGGTAGCTCAAAGTGACACTCGACGCACCATAACCCACTTCTGCAACGGCCAAGAGTTTTTCTTCAGTCGTTTGAGACCATTGATAGAGTGGGGTAAATTCAGTTCCAGTTTGGCACTGTTTGATCACTTTATTGGCAAGTTCTAACGTGCCATCACCGCCCTTAGCAAAACCTTCACTAAGAGCGACTTCTACGTTGTTTGGCAAAGCGTTTATCATTGCATAGAGTTGGGTCAATTCGTGTTCGCTGTCTTGTGGGAAGCGGTTAATAGCGACCACCACAGGTACGCCATACTTGGCAACATTTTCAATGTGCCATTTTAAATTGGCAAACCCAGCTTCAAGTGCATCGCTGTCATCTTCAAAGAGGGAATCAGGAATGGGTTGCCCCGGTTTTAAATCGTACAGCCCTGAGTTAGCTTTCAATCCCCTTAAGGTAGCGACAATCACCGCACAGTCAGGGGCTTTACCTGATACTTGAGCTTTGATATTACACGCTTTTTCAAAACCCATATCTGAACCAAAGCCGCCTTCGGTTACGGTAAATTCGGCTAATCGAGTCGCAATGTTATCGGCAATAATTGATGAATTACCATGGGCGATATTAGCGAAAGGACCAGCATGGATAAGGGTAGGAACCCCCTCGAGAGTTTGCATCAATGTTGGTTCGATTGCATCACGCATGCTTACAGCCATTGCGCCAGCGACTTGAAGTTGTTCAGTGGTAACAGGATTACCATCGAGTGAATACGCCACTACGATACGACCAATCCGTTGACGTAGATCTTTTAAGTCACAGGAAAGGGCGAGAATTGCCATTAATTCAGATGCGGCTGAAATATCAAAACCATCTTCGCGTTCGTAACCGTTGATCTCTTTACCGAGTTCATTTTTTCCAACTGTCACCATACGTAGCGCGCGATCGTTATGGTCCATAACACGTTTCCAAACCACGCGTTTAGGGTCTATTTTTAGTGCGTTTAATCCGCTGCGTTTTTCAAAGTCGTCGTAGCCATTTCGCTGCTCATGGTAAATGCGCGCATCAATCGCTGCTGCCGCAAGGTTGTGAGCTGCGGTTACCGCATGGATATCACCAGTGAGGTGAAGATTTAGCTCTTCCATCGGTGCCACTTGTGAGTATCCACCGCCAGCTGCTCCACCTTTAACACCAAAAACAGGACCCATTGAAGGTTGGCGAATACATGCCATTACTGAGCGATTCAGTTTAGCGATACCTTGTGCTAAACCTACAGTCGTCACTGTCTTACCTTCACCAAGAGGAGTTGGGGTGATTGCGGTGACAACAACCAATTTACCAGTCGCCTTCTCATTGAGACGCTTGAGGCAATTAAGGGAGACTTTTGCTTTGAGTTTACCTTGGCTATGGAATTCATCGTGCAGTAAACCGGCACGAGTAGCTATTTCGCCAATTGGCGACAATTTTGTGTTTCGGCAAATATCAATATCCGACAGCATAAAACCCTCATTTATGCGAGAAAGATGGAGGCGCAAACGTTTGCGTAGGCATAATAGCGCCAAAGCGTGCTTTGTAAAGGAATAGTTTGTAGCACGAACGCTATTTTAGGTTTTTATCAGCAAAGGAGGAAGGCTTTTATCAAATAGCTTATGGTGATAGTGATGAAAAAGGACCTGCCTTTCGGCAGGCCAAATCCCTGTGGAGCACAAAAAAAAGGGGGAGCGCTTTTGTAAGGGATGTCAGTAACCTACTACTGTTAATGGAAAAATGGTGCTATGCGGCGATGCCTGCTTTTTCTTGAGTGGCGCAAGCATTAAGTTTGAGTAACCGACAAACATTAATGTCACCACTTCCTTCTAACGACTCAAGTTGAGTGATTAATAGAGAAGTGACGTTTTCTTTTAATGTTTCACTGACAAGACGACTTGCTACCAACTTAGGCAGTTCGGCTTGATTGCATTGTGCGGAGTTGAAATAGAGTGGTGTAACGCCACGTAAAAGTGCCAGTTTAGATAGCAATCTTACATCATCGCTGAGTGCCCAAATTGCCGCTTTACTTTGGCAGCGTGACATTAGCCTTGGCGTATCACCATGTTGGGTTAAAATTGCGACGCCTAAGTCTTTGTGTACGCGAGACGCTGAAATCATGGATGAAAGCGCAAAACTTTTGCCCGGGTCAGAACAAAGGTGGTGCAGCTCTTCCCAACAATTTTGTTGGCACTCGATTTCCGACTCAGCTCCGGCGGCAATTCGCACCATCGCCTCTACCGATTCAAGGGGGAATGACCCGGCAGCCGATTCAGCAGACAGCATTAACGCGTCGGTACCATCGATGATTGCATTGGCGATGTCTAACACCTCAGCGCGGGTTGGTAGTGGGTTATCAATCATCGATTCCATCATTTGTGTTGCGGTAATGACAGGTTTGCCATAGTGCTTTGCACGTTCAATCAGTTTCTTCTGCGTGTGGGCAAGGCGTGCATCTCCGATTTCGACGCCTAAATCTCCACGGGCGACCATAATCGCGTCTGAAGCTTGGATCATTTCGTCCATTGCCAATTGGCTAGACACAACTTCAGCGCGCTCTACTTTGGCGACGATGTGAGCATCGCTACCTGCTTTTCGGATCAAATTACGCGCGTGGTCGATATCTTGACCATTGCGAGGGAACGAGACGGCAATGAAGTCAGCTTGTATTTTAGCAGCAGTGATTATGTCAGCCTTGTCTTTGGCAGTGAGCGCTGGGGCCGATAGTCCGCCACCGAGTAAGTTAATTCCCTTACGATCAGAAAGCTTACCATTGTTGAGCGCATGTGTTCTTACCCAGCGCTGCGCTGGATTCACTTCCGCAACGCGTAACTGAACTCGTCCATCATCAAGCAAAAGAACATCATCTACTTTTAGGTCATCGATTAATTCTGGGAAGTCTAAACCAACACGTTGCAAGTACCCATCGTCGCAGCCCAACTTACCGTCCAAATAAAAGGTATCGCCTTTATTTAAGAAAATAGGACCGTGTTTAAAGCATGCGATACGAATTTTTGGCCCTTGTAAATCAGCTAAAATAGCGACAGTCTTGTTCAAGTCAATCGCGATAGAGCGAACTAAGCTTGCTCGTTGAATATGTTCTTCTGCTGTGCCATGGGAGAAATTTAAACGAACAACATTAACACCCGCTTTGATTAATTCTGTAAGCATCTCTGGTGAGGAAGAAGCGGGACCAAGCGTTGCGACGATTTTAGTTTTACACATAGTTGTACCTATAACGACAAAAAGAAATGGATAAAAAAAGGGGGGAGGCGCTATTGATGTAGCAGCCTATAAGGACGAGTTATCGCCCCTATAGGTCACAGTAAATCACTGTGAATACTGCTTTATTTTACGAACTTAGTAGCTCGGTTTTACTTCAAGTTCAGCTTGTTGCTCTGGCTCAATATCAACCACTTTCTTAGCGTTCCATACGGTTAGAGCGAGAATGAGTGATACCACGCCAGCGGCTAACCAGAAGTACTGCGCTTGACCAAAGTCATAGTGTTTTACGCCATCAATTTCAGTGATAGTGATCAATGAAGCTGATACCACTTCTTGGGCAGAAGCCGCGATGTAAGAGAACAAACCGATAAAACCTTTCACCGCGCCAACAGCGTTCTTTGGCATTAGGTCACATGCAGTTAGACCAGCAAGGAATACCACTAGACCACCAATAGCAAAACCAATTAGACCAAGTGCAACAGCGTCAATAATTCGGTTATCTGGACCAAAGAACATTAGACACATACCTGCAATGTTTGCGATTCCGTAAAGCAATGTTGGGATATGACGGTTAGAGTTGAATAGCTTGTCAGAAACGATACCGGATAGAATCGCACCAGCTAGACCTGCAATTGGGTAAGTTGACATTGCAAAACCCGCATCGATCAGTGAGTAGTTTTTAACTTCTTGTAGGTAAAGAACCGCCCATGAAGACATTGCGTAGCGAGAGACATACATAGCTGCACATGCCGCTGCGATAAGCCATACAACAGGTTGCTTTAGAACGAATAACTGTGCACGACGTGTTTCTTTAGGATCGTTACTTTTTTTAATTTCTGGCTCTTCATCAAATGCCGTTGCCGCATCAGGTAAACCGTAAGTTTGTGGACGGTCTTTAAGAACAAAGAACATACATAGCGCTGCAGCGATTGCCGCGATACCAGCACCGATGAAGCCTGCACGCCAGCCTAGGTAGCTAACAAGTGTTGCGGTAAGGATCCAAGTAATACCTTCACCAATATTGCGCGAGCCACCCCATACTGAGTAACGGCTACCGCGTTGCTTAGGTGAGAACCATTGGAAAAGAGAGACACAAGATGGTGCCGAACCCACAGACTGGAACCAACCATTTAAACCCCAGATTAGGATGAAGAATAAGCCTGCAGTGTTTAAGCCCATCGCAATTGCGGTGATACCAGAAAGTGCTAATGCGAACGACATAAAACGGCCGATATTGGCGTAGTCAGAAAGGAAGCCGTTCGAGAATTTACCGATAGCGTAAGTGAGGAAGAAAGCCGAGCCCATAAGACCGAGTTCTTCGATGGTTACGATACCAGCATCTAGCATAGGTTTTTTTACAACGCCTAAGCTCATGCGTACAACGTAGAAGACTGCGTAACCGAATACCAAGCCCAAGAATACTTGCCATTGGTAACCTTTAAAGCGAGATTGCATCGCCTCTTTTGAATTGTCGGACAGTGGTTGGTCCGCACGAGTTTTGAAGAAATTAAACATACATGCTCTCCATGTTTTATTTAGATTGAATCAGGTGTTTTCACGGAGATATCTTCAACAGAAAGGTAAAAATGCTCAAAAATCCGGATTTGGGACGTTATTGACTCATTTTATTGATTTTATAGGGTCAAAAATGGGAAAGGCAGCATTTCGCAATGATGGGTTACTGGTAGAATTACGCTTCATTATCAACTTGGTGCGTCACTTGTGACTCAAGCGTAGCCGAAACATTTTTCGGTTGAATGTTGGGGTTTTGAGTTAGCGCACATAAAACAAGGTTTTTGTGACGTGATAGACAGGGTAGTTAAGCAAATAATAGTCGCAGGAATGATGGTTTTTTCCGCCGTATTTCCCTCTTATAGCCAAGATAATCGCGATGAACTGGTCATTCTCACTACATTTTCTCGTGAGCCACTTAGTGCGTTAATTGAGCATTTCAATCAGCTTTACCCTGAGGTTGAGGTACGGTTAATTCACCGCAGGACACAGTCTGCTATTCAGCTACTTAATCGCAACTACATTCAAGATGTTGATATGGTATTAACTTCATCTCCGTTCTTAATGCAGCAACTGGCGAATCACTCACGACTGAATAAGATTTCGAGCCACGGCGATCGTCCAGACTGGATGGAGCCGTTTATCTTGCCGCCCAAAGAGCAAGTCGCGGTATTGGGTTACTCGGGGGCGGGAATCGTTTGGAACCAAGATTATCTTGTTGCTAATGATCTACCGACACCAAGCTCATTTTCATCGTTAACTGACCCGGTTTACTTCGAACATATAACCATGAGTACACCTTCTCGATCAGGTACGACGCAAATGATGATAGAGAGTATTTTGCACCAGTATGGCTGGCTAAAGGGTTGGCAGATCATTCTCAATGTAGGCGCAAATCTCGGCACAATCTCAGCGCGCAGTTTTGGCGTTAGTGATTATGTTGCGAAAGGACAGTTTGGCATGGGACCAACAATCGATAGCTATGCATTACTGTTACAAAAAGACTTTGATCACTTGCGATTTGGTTACGACCCAGATTTCACATTAATGCCTACCTATATCGCGGAAATTGCCAGTAAAAAGAAAGACCAATACGCACAAAAATTCATAAAAATCCTATTATCAGATTCGGTTCAGGCGCAATTGGCAAAGAGCAGTTTTTCCAAACACACCTTGGCTGATGACGAACTCTACTCTGCTGCAATTCCAAATATCACCCTGTCTGTTGTGATGGCTCGTGAGCAGTTAGTGAACAAGATATTTGATATGGCAGTCACCAAGCGTCTACCGATACTCAAAGACAGTTGGTTGTCTATTACGACAATAGAATCGCAGTTAGTGACCCCAAAGCAGCACAGAAAATTAGAGTTGATTAAGCAGAAGCTATTTAGCGTGCCATTTAGTGAAGAACAAGTTGCCCAACTGTCGCAGAAAATCGCTGAGTCGAGTGCAAAAACAGTATTGGAGCAGAACCAAATTGAAGTATTGATGGCCGAATTTGACCACAGCTTAGTGCTGGCTTTAGCTGAGAGTATGTCTGAAGTGGAGATGTTGCTAAAAGAATTGAAAGTTGAGGCCAATTTATGAGATTAAAACAGCGCCATACTATCGGTGCTAA
>Ga0193961_1000813_pt1 | contig 11649 bp, 10 predicted proteins | sample FB_4_MG_FD_140371 | JGI IMG/M metagenome (GOLD analysis project Ga0193961, IMG submission 140371) | Microbial mat bacterial communities from the Broadkill River, Lewes, Delaware, United States - FB_4_MG | ecosystem: Environmental > Aquatic > Freshwater > River > Microbial mats | place: USA...
CACTGAGCTATTCCCGCAATTTAAATAACACACTTTTGTTAAGTGGACGGAATTATAGCCGATTGATTTTTATTTGTAAAGGGTTTTTGCAAAAAAATTCAAAAAAAATGATATAATCGCATTTATAAATTAGAAAGTTATCATTATAATAAGGATTTTTATGAGAAGTGACATTATTAAAAAAGGGTTTGACAAAGCCCCTCACAGATCACTACTAAGAGCAACTGGTCTAAAAGATGAAGATTTTGACAAACCGTTTATCGGAATAGCAAATAGTTACATAGACATTATTCCTGGACACTTTTTCTTACATGAGTATGGAGAAATAGTAAAAGAGGCTATTCGTGAAGCTGGTGGTGTGCCATTTGTTTTTAATACCATCGGTGTTGATGACGGTATAGCTATGGGTCATGAGGGTATGCTTTACTCTCTTCCTTCTCGTGAAATTATTGCTGATTCTATGGAAACTGTTATGAATGCACACTCTTTGGATGCGATGATTTGTATTCCTAACTGTGACAAAATCGTTCCTGGTATGATTATGGGTGCATTACGTGTTAATGTTCCAACTGTTTTTGTATCAGGTGGACCTATGCAGGCGGGACATAAAAAAGATGGTACCCCAATTGACCTTGCTACTGCTTTTGAAGCCGTTGGTCAACACGCTGAGGGTAATATGAGTGATGAAGAGCTTTACGATATTGAGTGTAATGCTTGTCCAAGTGGCGGAAGCTGTTCTGGAATGTTTACAGCAAACTCTATGAATACTCTTTGTGAAGCTATGGGTATAGCACTTCCAGGAAATGGAACTGTTTTAGCTATGACTCCTGAGAGAATTGCTATGGTTAAAAAAGCTGCTAAGCGTATAGTTGAGATGGCTCTTGAAGATAATCCTGCTAAAAATAACATTCGTAACATACTTAATGAAAAAGCTGTACACAACGCATTTGTTGTAGACATGGCGATGGGTGGAAGTTCAAATACTGTACTTCACATGTTAGCAATTGCCAAAGAAGCAGAGGTTGATTTTAACATTGAAAAGATAAATGAAATTGCTGATAATGTTGCTCATATCGCTAAAATATCTCCATCATTAACAACTGTTCACATGGATGATATTGATAAGGCTGGCGGTGTAAATGCTGTTATGAAAGAGGTAAGTCGTAGAGGTGGACTTCTTTATCTTGATAATCCGACCGTGACCGGGGAAACCCTTGGCGAGAGAATAGCTGATGCTAAAATCTTGAACGAAGATGTTATTCATACAAATGAAAATGCTTACTCTCAGGTTGGTGGTCTATCAATCCTTTTTGGAAATCTTGCACTAGAGGGTGCTGTAGTAAAAACAGCAGGGATTGACCCAACTATGAGACAGTTTAAAGGAACTGCTGTTTGTTTTGACTCTCAACCAAAAGCTATTGCTGGAATTATGGGACATAAAGTTAAAGCTGGTGATGTTGTAGTTATTCGTTATGAGGGTCCAAAAGGTGGTCCAGGTATGCAAGAGATGCTAGCTCCTACGGCTCTTATTCAAGGCATGGGTCTTGGTTCAAGTGTAGCACTGATTACTGATGGTAGATTCTCAGGTGCTACAAAAGGTGCTAGTATTGGTCATGTTTCTCCAGAAGCTGCTGAGGGTGGACTTATTGCACTTATTGAAGATGGCGATGAGATAGAGTTAGATACTGATGGGCATCTTTTACAACTTAATGTTAGTGAAGAAGAGATAGCAAAAAGAAGAGCAGCGTGGAAGCCATATAAAAATGATGTTAAGTCTAAATGGCTAAAGCGTTATCAACTACTAGTTTCTAATGCTTCAAATGGTGCTGTCTTAAAAACAGAATTATAAAAAAGGAAAATTTTAAGTGAATGCAATTGCAATAAAACATAATGATGAAATAATAGATTTACAAACTGCAAAAGAGCTTGGCTTTGAGGGTGAGCAGATTCATCTTGATAACTCAGATGACTCTTTAGAAGTACTTCGTCACTCAACAGCTCACCTTATGGCACAAGCCATAAAGTCGCTATATTCAGACGCAAAGTTTTATGTAGGACCAACTGTAAAAGAGGGTTTTTACTATGACTTTAAAACAGAGTCAGAGATAGGCGAGGGTGATTTAAAGAAAATTGAAAAGCAGATGCTCTCTTTTGCTAAGAAGAAGTATGAGATTGAGAAGTATGAAATCTCTATGGATGAAGCAAAAGAAAAATTTAAAGATGACCATCTAAAGTTAGCAGTAATGGAGAGAATTCCAGGTGATTGTGTATCTATTTACAAGCAAGGTGAGTTTGAAGACCTTTGTCGTGGACCTCACCTACCTACTATAGGTTTAATCAGGCATTTTAAACTGACTAAAATCGCTGGTGCTTATCTTGGTGGAGATTCTAAAAATGAGATGCTGACTCGTATATATGGTATAGCATTTGCAGATAAAGAGTCACTAAAAGCTCACATGGACATGTTAGCAGAAGCTGAAAAACGTGATCACCGTAAAGTTGGTGCTCAGATGAAGATGTTTACATTCCGTGAAGAGGTTGGTGCAGGTTTTCCTATCTGGTTACCAGCTGGTGGAAGACTTCGTGCAAGATTAGAGAACCTTCTTTTTAAAGCACACCGTAAACGCGGATACGAGCCTGTTCGTGGACCTGAAATGTTACGTTCAGATTTATGGCAGACTTCAGGACACTACCAAAACTATGGCGAGAATATGTACTTTACGACTATTGATGATGTAGAGTTTGGTGTTAAACCTATGAACTGTGTTGGTCATATTAAAGTTTATGAAGAGGACTTGCACTCATATCGTGATTTACCACTTAAATATTTTGAGTATGGTGTAGTTCATCGCCATGAGATGACTGGAGCACTTCACGGACTTTTCCGTGTTCGTGAGTTTACTCAGGATGATGCACATATTTTTTGTACATCTGATCAGATTGAAGAGCAGATTATAGAGGTAGTTGATTTTGTTGATAGAATCATGTCGACATTTGAGTTTGATTATAAGATGATGATTTCAACAAAACCTGAAAAAGCTGTTGGTAGTGATGAAGTATGGGATATTTCAACTCAGGCACTTAAAAATGCTATGGATAAAAATGAACTTGCTTATGAGATAGATGAGGGCGGTGGAGCTTTTTACGGTCCTAAAATCGACATTAAAATCACAGATGCGATTGGGCGTGAATGGCAGTGTGGAACAATCCAGTTAGACTTTAATCTACCACAAAGATTTGAGCTAGAGTATAATGGTGAAAACAACGATAAGATTCAGCCAGTTATGATTCACAGAGCTATTCTTGGTTCGTTTGAGAGATTTATAGGTATTTTGACTGAACATTATGCTGGAGAGTTTCCGATGTTTATCGCTCCTACACAAGTTGCAATTGTTCCTGTAGCAGATACTCATAAAGAATATGCTAAGACAATTTCAGATAAACTTATCGACATTGGTGCTGATTCTGAGATATATTCTAAGAATGATTCTTTAAATAAAAGAATTAGAACAGCAGAAAAAACTCGTGTTCCAATGATAATTGTTATAGGTGATGAAGAGATAGAAAATAAAACTATTGCAGTTAGAGACCGTAGAACAAGAGAGCAATATAACTTAAGCGAAGAGGATTTCTTATCGCTTATACAAACTAAAATAAATGAGGTAAATTTTTGAGTAAAAAAGCAGACCGCGTCATAATGAATGACGATATCCGTGTACCAGAGGTAAGATGTAATGTAGATGGAGCAGAATCTTTAGGAATTGTTTCTACTGATGAAGCTATGGAAAAAGCAAATGAGTTAGGTTTAGATTTAGTACTGATAGCTCCAGATGCAAAACCTCCTGTTGCCAAAGTTATGGATTACGGTAAGTATAAATACCAAGAAGAGAAAAAACTTAAAGAGCAGAGAAAAAATCAAGTTAAAATTGATGTTAAAGAGATTAAACTCTCTGTAAAAATAGCTGATAATGACATTAGCTATAAAGTAAAACATGCAAGAGAATTTTTAGAACAAGGTAAACATGTTAAATTTCGCGTATTCTTAAGAGGTCGCGAAATGGCTCATCCAGAGGCTGCAAAAGATGTTCTTTTAAAAGTTTGGCCAATGGTTGAAGATGTTGGAGTAATGGAGAAACCACCTCGTTTTGAGGGTCGTTACTACAATATGCTTGTTTTACCGATGAAATAGACTACGCATAAAAAACTTTACATGTAAAGATGAGACTCAATAAAGAGTCATCTTTACTCTATTTGGGTAGAGGACTTGGCTCTGAGAAGTAATAGCCTTGAGAGTAGTCAATCCCTAAATCTTTTATAATATTTTGCACAGACTCATTATGAACAAACTCTGCTACACATGGTATATTAGCATTTTTAGCAAAAAATGAAATTGCCCGCGCTATCTCGTAACTTTTTGGGTTTTTGTCAATATCTTTTATATATTTTGCATCAATCTTTAAAAAATCAATATCTAAATCCAGTACCCTTTCAAAATTTGAATACTCAGCTCCAAAATCATCTATGGCTAAGTTGTAACCTAGAGCCTTAAGCTCTGTTAATTGTTCTATATTGCTATGTTTTCCAGTTGAGCTTACACCCTCTAATATCTCTAATATAAGACGATTTGGTTCAATATAGTATTTACTAGACTTCTCTTTTAGGTAGTCAATGAGATAGTTTCTACTTAGATCATCTTCGGTAATATTTATTGAAAAAGAATAACTGTTTTTTGACATTACTTCAAAGCTTTTTTCAATCATAATTTTTGTGATTTCAGGTAGTAAACCAGATAGACGAGCAGGTTCTAAAAAATGATATGGGGATATTACTTTATCATCTTGAATTATACGGACTAAAGATTCATACTTTGTAATTCTTTGGTTCTTATTGTCATATATACCTTGAAAGTAAGGAATAACTCTGTTTTTTTCGAGTGCTGTATGAAGTAGGTTATTTGACGCAATAAAAGTTTTTCTACCAAGATGACTTATGTTATCTACATTTTTATTGAATATATGTAGGTGGTTTTTGCCATTTTCTTTGGCTTGCTTAAGTGCCAAAGCTCCATTTTGAAGTAAATCTTTATTTCCAACTGCACCACCGTAGGTAAAAGAGACATTGATTGAGATACTCTCTATATCAATAGTCATATTGTAAAAATAGTTTTGGATATCTAAAACTGAGTCAGTAATAGATTTTTCCCCATTAAAGAGAAGTACAAATTCATCAGAGTTAATTCGAAAAATATTATTTATATTAAAATTGTTTTTTAGAATTTTAGATATTTCAATTAAGAGCTTATCTCCTACCTCAAAACCATAAGCTGTATTTATATAGCTAAAGTTATTGATATTTAGAAGTAAAAGTGTATGTAATTCACCTGAACTTAAAACTTTTTCAAGATAAGTTTTGTTGTGAAGTTTTGTTAAAGAATCATGAAACGCCATATACTCAATCTGTAGTTGAGTATTTTTGAGTTCAGTTAAATCACTAAAAACTGCAAGGTAGTTTTCTATAACATTGTTTTTGTCTCGTATAGTGGTAATACTCATCCATTGTGTAATTTCACTCCCATCAGCTCGATTATTTATGATTTCGCCACTCCATCTATTTTGTTTATGGAGACTCTCCCACATTTTTTTGTAAAACTTTTTATTGTTATGTCCCGAAGCAAAAATCTTTGGGTTTTGATTTAAAACTTCATTCTCTTTATATCCGTAAATCTTTTCAAAAGTCTCATTAACTTCTACAATTTTATTATTTTTATCTGTAATTAGCATTCCCTCTGTTGCATTTTGTGCAGCTGTCGAAAAAAGATTTAAGCGTTTTTCAAAATCTTGATTTTTTAAAACTATACTAACAATAGAGGCAGCAGTTTGTAGAAGTTTTTTGTGAAAATCTGCTGGTAAACGATGTTCAAATGATGATAGAGCAAAAGAACCTATAGCATTTTTGTCTTTATCCCTAATGGGCATTGACCAGCATGAACAGAGGTTAAAGTCATAAGCAACCTGACGTAGATTTGACCATCTATCATCACTATATGTATCTTGAACAAACTGAGGTTCATTGTGAAATACAGCATTCCCACAAGAACCTCCAGCAGGTCCAGGCTTAAGATTTGCAAGTGCATCATGACCAACTTGTGGCACTGATGGTGCAGATACCACACTCATAAGTCCTGTAGTTTTATCTATTAGCATTACAGAAGCTACTGAGTTTGGAAGTAAACTCTCTGCTAAAGTACAGAGTTTGGACAAAATATCTGCAGCATTACTGTGTGAACCTAACATCTCTAAAATATTTTGTTGAATATTTAATATATCGTTATATTCCTGATGAGAAATCATTATTTCATCAATAGAGTTTGAATTTAATGTTTCGCAGTTATCATCTATTTGCATTTGTTTTAGAACCTGTATTTGTTGTTAATTTATTTAATTATAGCGGGTATAACTGTAGCTATATTTAATAGTTGGAAGAAAAAATGAATTTAAGAAATATTAATAATCTTAATGATAGTAACCTGAAAATATACCAGCAGATTCGAGATAATGCATTTACAAAAGACAATAGTTTTATAGCAGATAGTCCTAAAGTTGTAAATGTACTTTTACAAACTGATATAGAAGTTAAAAGTATTTTGGCTACGCAAGAGTATTATGAAGAGTTCGCAGATATTATAAACAAAAAAGATATTCCTTATCTATACATAGCAGATAAACAAATGATGCAAAATATTGTCGGTCATAAAATACACCATAACTGTATGATGCATGGAGTTCGTCCAATGCAGAGTAATTTAAGTGAGCTTGGCGATAATATAATTATGTTAGATGAAATTTCATCCACTGAAAATATTGGTTCTATTGCAAGAAGTGCGGCAGCTCTAGGTGTTGACTCTTTTCTTGTTCCATCTCAAGGTCCTCATCCTTATAGTAGACGTGCTCTAAGAGTTTCTATGGGACATATAAGTAAATTAAAACTACATGTATATAATGATATTTTTTCTACACTGAAGAGATTAAAAGAGAGTGGATATAAAATATTTGGAGCAGAGGTACGCCCAGACTCAATTTCTCTCTCAGATGTAAAGGTACCAAAAAAGTGGGTATTGCTTATGGGACATGAGGGCAAAGGCTTATCTAGAGAGATACTTGATATATGCGATGAATCTGTAAAGATAGAGATGATGCCAGATATTAGAAGTTTTAATGTCGCAGTTGCTGCTGCAATTTTAATGTATCAGTTTAAAAATAGAATCTAGTACACTTTTTCTGTATGTGTATGGGATTTGTACTATAATTGCAACTATAATTAATCAAAAGGCGAGACAGTGGATGGCACACAGCGAAAAAATATAAAACATGGTATGAGTGTAGCTATTGTTCTTAAGCAAGACCAAGAGAGTGGGCTGCTGACAGATGGTATAGTCCGTGATATACTTACAAAATCTCCAAAGCATCCTCACGGTATAAAAGTTCGTCTGATGAGCGGTGAAGTCGGAAGAGTTAAGGAGATATATTAATGAGTAACATGAATTTTTCAAACCTTCCACTACCAAAAGAGATGCTTAAGAATTTGGCTGAACTTGGATTTAAAGAGATGACAGCAATCCAATCAGAGAGCTTGCCGCACATCTTAGAAAATAAAGATGTAATAGCTCAAGCAAAAACTGGTAGTGGTAAGACAGCAGCATTTGGAATTGGTCTTTTAAATAAGTTACATGTAAAGAAGTTTAGAGTGCAATCTCTTGTTCTTTGCCCTACGCGTGAACTGGCAGATCAAGTAGCTAAAGAGCTTAGAAGAATTGCAAGATTCACTCATAATGTTAAGATATTGACTCTGTGTGGCGGCAGTGCTTTTGGACCCCAACTTGGCTCTCTTCGTCATGGTGCCCATATAGTTGTCGGTACACCTGGAAGAATTTTAAAGCATTTGGATAAAGAGAGCCTAAATTTAGAAAATATAGATACATTAGTTCTTGATGAAGCTGACCGTATGCTCGATATGGGTTTTATAGAGGAGATAGAAAAAGTTATCTCTTATGCTCCAAAGTCAAGACAGACACTACTTTTCTCAGCTACATACCCAGAGGAGATAATGTCTCTTAGCTCTTCAATTCAAAAAGATGCTGTAGATATTAAAACAACTTCAACCGAGAGTGCTAACAAGATAACAGAGCGTTTTTATCAAGTAGATAGTGAGCAGAAACTAAAGGCAATGGTAAATATATTTAGTAACTTCAAGCCTGAAAATGTCATAGTCTTTTGTAATACAAAAATAGAAGCTGATGAGATAGCCTCAAGACTTCAAGACAAAAAGATTGATGCTTTAGCGATTCATGGAGATTTAGAACAGTATGAAAGAAATGATGTTTTAGTTCAGTTTGCAAATAAAAGTTGCAGAGTTCTAGTTGCGACTGATGTAGCGGCAAGAGGTTTGGATATAAAAGAGCTTTCAATGGTTGTAAATTACGATATACCACATAGTGAAGAGACTTACACTCACCGTATAGGAAGAACAGCAAGAGCTGGAAAAGAGGGATTGGCTTTTACTCTTTATACTGAAAACGAAGCTTCAGAAGTCGCTTTTTATGAAAATGAAACTCGTCTTTTTGAAGATGCAGGGGACTTGAAAATACATAATAACTTTGAGATGAGACCCTCACATGTGACACTTGTTATAGAGGGCGGTAAAAAAGACAAAGTCCGTGCAGGCGATATTTTAGGTGCACTAACTGGCGATGCTGGACTAAATGGCAGCTCTATAGGAAAAATAGATATTTACGAGCGTCAGAGTTATGTAGCAATTGAGAGTTCAGAAATAGATGAGGCATATAAACAACTAAAAAATGGAAAGATAAAGGGTAAGAAGTTTTCTGTTTGGGTGTTGTAGGGTCTCAGCAATTACATCTAAGTTCATAAAAACTTAGATGTATGAAATGGTGTTGATTAGAAACGAACCATTAAACCAAGGTAGATACCTTCGAACTCCATGTTCATTTTATATCCAAGAAGTTCATCTGTTTCAAACTTTTGAACTCTGTACCCAATCTCAATAGCAGGCTCAATTACAGGAAAACTAGTAAAAGTATAGTCGAGTTTTGCTCTTGCATCGTAAGCAGTGTTATCACTAAAAGAGATATATTTTATGTCAGCCTCAGCTGCTAATCCAGAAAGAGGTAGCTGGAATCTTGTTCTTGCATAACCCATTGGTAGAACTGTAGAATCAGTTTGATTGCCAGATAGCTCTTCTGAAGCGTTAATTACTTTAAAGTCCAGTCCAAGGTCAATAGTAATCCAACCAGTATTGTCTAAGATATTATAGTAAGGTATTAAATCGTACTGTTTAATCTCTAAGCTAGTTATTTTGTTACTACTTAAAACACTAGTATACTCAACTCTTAAGTTTGGTATAACAGGAACGGGGTGTTTCATTAAAGCCCAAACATAAGCTTTCGCTTCTTCTGTTTCATCAGATATTTGACCAATGTTCATATCACCAGCTGGAGTTTGTATCCAAGCACCAGCACCAACTTCAACTCTTGTTAAATCAGCACTTGCAACACTTGATAAAACAACTCCAAATACTAATAATGTAGATAAAAATTTATTCATGTATACTCCATTTATATAATTATGTTTATTATATCAAATAGATTTGTGGGCTTAACTTAAGTAAAAGGATGTAGATAACATTTAGGGCATAAAGCCCTAAATAAAAAGGAGAAGAAAGTAAGCCTAAAAGCTTACTAAGTACTTAAGGGGTAAAAGTACTTATTAAACAGCAGCTTTTGCAGCAGCTAATGCTTCTTCGTAGTTAGGCTCAGTTGTAATTTCTGGAACAACTTGCTTGTAAGAAACTTTTCCATCTTTACCAATTACAAAGATAACTCTCGCAGAGATACCAGCTAAAGGACCATCAGCTAAAAGAACACCATAGTTGTTAACGAAATCTTTGTTTCTGAAGTCTGAACAAACTTTTATGTTTTCAATCCCAGCTGCTCCACACCATCTAGCTGCTGCAAATGGTAAATCCATAGATACAGTAATAACTTCAACACCCTCTAAAGATGCTGCTTCAGTATTGAATCTTCTTGTTTCAGCATCACATACACCAGTGTCTAATGACGGAACAGCTTCTACTAGTTGAACTTTACCTTCACCACCAATTTGCTCATCTTGAAGCATTGGATCACAGTTTACTACTGTTGTTACTGGAGCTGTGTCCCCTACATTTATTTCAGTACCTGCTAGGTTACACACGATATCATTTTTGAAAGTTACAGTTGCCATTTTGGCTCCTTAATTTTAATTTATTTTTTGATGGGAGAAGTATATTTTAAATCGGATAATTTTTCTCTTAATTAGAAAGAGAGTACTTTCTATTAAGCTATAGTTAAGTTATATGTTACTTCTTGGGGCTATGTCTAACTCTTCTAAAGAGCTAAATATCTTTTTGTTATACATTTCAACTGCTACTCTACCAATCATTGCGGCGTTATCAGAACAGTACTTTAATTCACTAAGAAGCAGCTTGGCATTATGTGGTTTTAGTAAGTCTTCTATTTGGGAACGAAGATATAAGTTAGCACTCGCTCCACCAACTATCGCAAAAGTTTTTGGACTCTTTACCTTAAAGTACTTCTTTAGCTTTTGAATTATGTGTGCAGTAGCTATATGCTCAAAAGAGGCTGCAATATCTGGATAGTCCTCTTTAGTTGCATCTTCGACTGCAAGTCTTACAGCATTTTTAAGACCTGAATATGAATAGGCAATCTTTGGTGATTGAGACATAGGGATAGTAAAGTTGTATCTCTTTCTATCTCCATTTTTTGCAAGCTCTTGAATAAGTGGTCCACCAGGGTAACCAAGTTCCATCATCTTTGCGACTTTATCAAAACTCTCGCCAAAACTGTCATCCATACTCTTAGCTACAGTCTCTATTTTTTCTAAAGATTCAACTTCCATAACTTGAGTATGACCGCCTGAGACAAGCAACACAGTTATAGGAAAGATTGTCTCTTTTTCTATAAAGAGTGAGTAGATATGACCAATAAGGTGATTTACACCTATAAGGGGTATACCAAGAGCAACAGAGATTGCTTTTGCCATAGTTACACCCTCGACAAGAGTTACAGCCAGTCCAGGAGAAGATGTAACGGCTACAGCTTTTAAATCTTTAAAGTATGGCTCACACTCTTCTAAAATTTTTGGCAGAGCCTCCGCATGAAGACGGGCTGCAAGTTCAGGAACAACTCCGCCATACTCTGAATGCTCAAGTTCTTGGGATATTTTTTTATGAAACAGTAGTTTACATGTAGAAATCTCTGTTATAGCTATAGCACTGTCATCACATGAACTCTCTATACTTAGTATCATCTATATCTTCTCCAAAATATGCAGGTATTCATAGGTTTTATGCAGTGTATTGTTTCTATATTCTGCTTTGTTGGTTTTAAGTCTTTTGTACTCTTTTTTTACTAAAGAGTACTCTCCATACTTACTCATAATATTTTTCACATTCTCTTCACTCATCAAACCCTCATTGTTATAGCTTAAAAAGATGTACTTGAATTTAGCGTTTTTTATCAGCTCTTCAAAACTTACATGTACTTTTTTACTTTTTGAATAGCTTGAGCGGTTA
>Ga0193961_1000818_pt1 | contig 11620 bp, 11 predicted proteins | sample FB_4_MG_FD_140371 | JGI IMG/M metagenome (GOLD analysis project Ga0193961, IMG submission 140371) | Microbial mat bacterial communities from the Broadkill River, Lewes, Delaware, United States - FB_4_MG | ecosystem: Environmental > Aquatic > Freshwater > River > Microbial mats | place: USA...
AAATTTCTTCATTTAACCCTCACCATACCCATCTCTATTTATATTGCATTATATTTATTATATTAAATTTCTCAAAAATAATCTAATATTATACTACAGAATGTATTATAATAAAGAAAATAGCTAGTATCAAGGTTTTTTAAATACTGTTACTATTTTGTTTCCATATCCTACTGTAGTTTTATATCCTTTTATAAAAATCTTTCGATTAATTTTAATTCGCAAAAAATACCATATATTATAAATATTATATTCAAACACTAGACCATTTACTCTAAGGAGGTTTTATGATTTATTTTTTAAGCGCATTAATTGCGTATCTATTAGGTTCAATTCAATCATCTTATTTATTATGTCAATTATTTTATAAAAAAGATATTCGTTCTTTAGGTTCAAAAAATGCCGGCGCATCAAATACAGTGGTGAATTTTGGTTGGAAAATAGGAGTAGCCGTTGGAATTATTGATATATCAAAAGCAATCGTAGCTCTGTTAACTATAAAAAATCTATTTTCACCTTATACAGCTTCTTATAATTTAGAACTTTGTCTTTATATTGGTGCTCTCTTTGTTATTTTAGGGCATAATTTTCCTTTTTACTTAAAGTTTAAGGGTGGAAAGGGAACTGCATCATTAGCAGGCGTGTTTTTAACTTTAGAATTTAAATTTGCTCTTATTGCTCTTTTACTATTTATTGTTATTATGTGGCTAACTAACTATATCGCAGTATCTTCTGTCTCTTTAAGTGTATTATTTCTTATTCAAGCCATATGGCAAAAATCTGCTATAATGATTCTTTTAATATGTATATTAATTGTTTTAATGTTTCTATTTAAACACTATGAAAATTATAAAAGAATAATAAGTGGTAACGAAACTGGATTTAGAAAAACGCTTAAATAACTTCGCATAAGTTTTACTTATTTGGGTATAAATATTTATATTAAAGTCGAAAGAAGGATGCTTATGATTTCTGATATTATGAAAAAATATGGCTTAATTGAATCATTATATCCAGTTATTAGAGTTGTTGATCCTATAAACAAAACAGTCATAGACTCTTACACTAAAAAAGGATTTGAACATGGTTCTGAAGCTCACGGCCACAAATGCTACAATTTTTGGGCAAAGGGTAATGTATGTGCAAACTGCATTGCAATGAGGGCTTTAAATGAAAAAGATAGTTTTGTTAAGTTAGAATTTGCAAAAGATTCTATTTTTTTAGTAACTGCTCTTCCCATTACCTATAATAATCAATCTTATGTTTTAGAATTCTTAAAGGATGTTACTAATTCTGGTCTTGTAGATACAATAAATTTTAAAGGTCAAGCTAAATTAATTAAAATGTTAGAAGCTAAAAATGAATTGTTAATTCAAGATCCCTTAACGAAATCCTATAATAGAAGATTTATTGAAGAACGTTTACCTTATGAATATATTTTATCCTCAGGCGATGAAAAACCTTTTGCCATTGCAATGGCTGATATAGATTTTTTTAAAAAAGTTAATGATAACTATGGTCATCAAGCTGGAGATTATATTTTAATTAATTTTGTAAAAAAAATAAGTGAAACAATTCGTTCTAAAACAGATTGGATTGCTCGCTATGGTGGAGAAGAATTTATTATTTTCTTTAAAAATATAGAATTAGACGAAATAAATATGGTAATGGAAAAAATAAGAGCTTCAATTGAAAGCAATACTTTTTTATATGAAGATACCCCAATTAAAATTACTTCTAGTTTTGGTGTAAGTTTTTCAAATGAAAGTAGCAATTTTAAAAATTTAATTGAATTAGCGGATAAAAGACTTTATAAGGCTAAAGAAACTGGGCGAAATAAAGTTATTATAGATTAATTAAAATAAGTTTTAAAATAATTCCTTATAAAAAAAAACTGATTTCTCAAAGCAGAAATCAGTTTTTTATCTATTTACTTTTTAAAAATACCAAATGGTTTACCTACTGGTAAAACAACTTTTCCAAAATGAGTATTTAATACACAAGCTGCTGAACCATAAAAAGATAATATTGAAATCATAAGCTCTGAAATTGCAGCTAATTTATGCATAGGTTCAACCATTATCCCAAATGTACTAAAAGTCAATCCTATAAATAATAAATCAATCATAACAAATATTGAAAATAAGACTTTATGCGTTTCCATAGCTCCAATTGTCATGTACACCGAGAAAATCAAATATCCTAAAAATGCAAATGCCAATTGCTTAATATCTGCCTGAGCTTTTAAAACAGGTCCAAACACACCTGCTTGTATAAGCCATGTAAAGGCAACACCAAACCAAAATAGGGCAAATCCCCCAAACGCTGTAGTACCAAAGATGTTGTTTTTCTTTGCATCGTTTATGCAAGCAAATAATTGTGCAAATGCTCCAAGCATAATCGCCCAAGGTATTATTAGTGCAGTATTTTCAGTCCAACCAAGTTTTTGCGATGATGCTACAAGTGTAACCATTGCTAAACCAAATAGTCCAAGTGCAGAAGGGTCTGCAGTGATTAACTTTCTTTCATTATTTTCCATTAAAATCCTCCTTTTATTAAAGCGCAATCTTTTTAAGAATATCAATTAGTTAAATAAATGTCAAATAAAATAATAAAAAAATTGGCTAATAAACATTACATTTATTAGCCAATAAATTTTTATCATTTTATTTTGAATAATCGTAAAATCCTTTTTTAGTTTTACGTCCTAATAATCCACCTCTTACCATTTTTCTAAGTAATGGATGTGGACGATATTTTGGATCGCCAAATTCTTCATACAAAACTTCCATAATGGCTAAGTTAACATCATTTCCTATTAAATCTGCTAATGCTAATGGTCCAATTGGATGATTTGCTCCCATTTTCATTGCATTATCAATATCTTCTGCAGATGCAACTCCATCTGCTAAAATTCCAATTGCTTCATTAATCATTGGAATTAAAATACGATTCACAACAAATCCTGGTGCTTCTTCAACTTGAACAGGAGTCTTTCCTAATTTTTCAGCTAACTCAATAATCTTATTTACACTTTCTTCTGAACTAGCTATTCCTTTAATAACTTCAACTAATTTCATTACAGGTACTGGATTAAAGAAATGCATTCCCATAACTTTATCAGGTCTAGCAGTTGCACTTGCAATTTCAGTTATAGAAAGAGATGATGTATTTGACGCTAGAATTGTTTTTTCATCACATACTTCATCTAAATTCTTAAATAATGATTTCTTAACATCCATATTTTCAACAATAGCTTCAATAACAAAATCTGCATCTTCTGCTATATTTATATCACCTGTACCACTTAAATGAGAAAGAATTTCTTCCATTCTAGCATTATCAATTTTACCCTTTTCAACTTTTCTATTTAATTGTTTATGAATCCCTTTTAAGCCTTTATCTACAGCTTCACTATTTAAATCATATAAAAAAACTTCTACTCCAGCTTCTGCACAAACCTGCGCAATTCCACTTCCCATTGTTCCAGCACCAATTACTACTATTTTCATATCAAGCCCTCCTATTTGTTTTTAAATATAGCTTTCCTTTTCTCCATAAAAGCATTCATTCCTTCTTTTTGATCTTCTGATGCAAAACATAAACCAAAAAGATAAGATTCCATTCTAATTCCTTCATCTATAGATACTTCGTAACCACCTTGAATTGCTTTTTTTGCATATGATACTGCTAAAGGTGCATTTTTTTGAATTGCTTTAGCCATTTTAAGTGTTTCTTCTTCTAACTCTTCTGCTTCAACTACATGATTTATTAAACCATAAGTTTCTGCTGTATCTGCATCTATCATTTTTGCTGTATATATTAACTCTTTTGCTCTAGCTATACCAATTAATCTAGAAAGTCTCTGTGTTCCTGAAAATCCCGGAGTAATTCCTAATCCCGTTTCTGGTTGCCCTAATTTAGCTTTTTTTGAAGCCATTCTAATATCACAGCTCATAGCTAATTCAAGTCCTCCACCTAAAGCATATCCATTAATCATTGCAATAGTAGGTTTTTCAAATGTTTCTAGTTTTCTAAATACTTTTGCACCTAATAAACCAAACGCTCTTCCTTGTTCTGCATTTAATGATTTCATTTCAGAAATATCTGCTCCTGCAATAAATGCTTTTCCTTCGCCTGTGATTATTAGTACATCAATTTCTTCTTTTGCCATATCATCGAGTGCAATATCTAGCGCATTTAAAACTTCACTATTTAACGCATTCATTGACTTGGGTCTATTGATAATTAAATATCCTATACCCTCTTCAATTTTTTTCTTTAAAACTGTTTCCATTTCAAACCTCCTTAAATAAATTCCTCTTTTATTTGAATTCATTATACCACAAACAGTTCGTGAAAAAAATATCAATATTGAAATTAATTTAAAAACTTATTTTATCTTTTCTTTTTTAAACTATTTATGTAAAAAAGCAATTAGTAAACGCTTTATGTTTACTAATTGCTTTTATTATCTTTACTGCTTTTTTATTTTTCTTTTCCCAAAAGTTTAAACATATTTTTTTTATATGCTTCTACACCTGGTTGATTAAATGGATTTACTTCTAAAAGATATGCTCCTATCCCACAGGCTTTTTCAAAAAAGTAAAACATTTTTCCTACATTGTAAGCATCTAATTTTTCAATTGAAATAATAAGATTTGATACTCCACCATCTTGATGTGCCATTAATGTACCTTCTAAAGCTTTTTCATTTACATATGAAAGAGATTTACCAGCTAAATAATTTAATCCATCTAAATCTTCTTTAACAAATGGAATTTCAATATCTTTATCTTCTTCTATTTTTAATAACGTTTCAAATAAAATAGGTGTACCTTCTTGAATAAATTGCCCTAATGAATGTAAATCTGTTGTAAATGTACATGCCGAAGGAAATAATCCTTTATGTTCTTTTCCTTCGCTTTCTCCAAATAGTTGTTTTAACCATTCAGCAAAATAATGCATTCTAGGTTCATAATAAATAAAAGTTTCTATTTTTTTGCCCTGTTTATATAATAAATATCTACTTGCCGCATATTTATAACAATCATTATTACTAAAATCACATATTTCCAGTTTATGCTTAATATCCCTTGCACCATTTAATATTTCATCTATTGATACTCCACTACACGCAATTGGCAAAAGTCCAACACTTGTAAGTACTGAATATCTTCCGCCTATATCATCCGGGATACTAAACATTCTAAAACTTTTTCTAATTCCTAATTCCCTTAATGCACCCTTTTTAGAATCTGTTGTAACTATTATTCTTCTTGCTACTTCTTCTTTACTGTATTGCTCATTCATCCATTTCATCAGTATTCTAAATGCAATTGCAGGTTCTGTAGTCGTTCCCGATTTTGAAATCACATTAATATATATAGATTTATTTTCAATATCTTTTAGCAATTTTAATATTTCATAACTAGATAAATCTTTTCCAGCAAATTTGATTTCACATCTATCTTCTTTATCTTCTAATGGTTCTAGCATTTCAATTGCAGCCCTTGCTCCTAAATAAGAACCTCCAATTCCTACAACTATAAGTATATCTGCTTCTTTTCTAACTTCATCAGATATTTTTTTAATGCTATTAATTTCATCATTAGTAATATTATTAGGCCAATCTATCCATCCTAAAAAATCATTTCCAAGACCGGTCTTTGAATGAAGCCTTTCATGACAACTTTCAATTTGTTGTTTAAGCGTTAATATTTCATCATTTATTTTATTATTATTAGTCTTAAAAGATATCATATATTCCTCCTATAATACATGTATTTTCATAATCGCATAATCATCTGCTGCTTTAACATATGCATACCCTTTAGCCCTAGTGCTTATACGTTCAATTTCATCTAATTGATCAACTTTTCTAATTTCTTCAATCAATCTATCCATACCAAATTGTTCCCCATATCTATTTTTAGCTTCAATAATACCATCTGTAAATAAAAACAATCTATCTCCCGAATCTAATATAGTTTCCTTTTGTTCATATTCAGGATCTGGAAATAGAATAATAATTGGAATTCCAGAAACTCTTAGTTTTTCAATTTTAGAACCTCTCGCTAATATAGGTTCTGCATTATGCCCCGCATTTGAATATTTTAATCTCTTTGTCTTTTTATTATAAACCGCATAAAAAATAGTGAAATATTTCTCTACATTTAAATTTAGTCCGCAATATTCTTTATGTAAAAAAACTAACATATCTTTTGGTTCAATATAACTACTCGCTACATTTCTAATAGTTTGCCTGATAAACATTGTAGTCATAGAGGTAGTTACTCCATGCCCAGCTACATCTGCAATATAAAGACCAATATGTTCATCATCAATTTCAAATATATCAAACATATCTCCACTTAAATTTTCACAGGCTTCATAAAAATAATCTACAACCAAATTCTCAATTTGACCCTTTTTAGGTAAAATTGAATTTTGCATTACCTTTGAAAAATTTAAATCACTCGTCATTTCCCTATTTTTAGAAAGTATTTCCCTCTCTAATAGCCTTTCCTTTGTAACATCTCTATACACTTCAACAGCGCCATAAATATTGCCTTTCAAATCCTTTACAGGAGAACTTTTAACGGCATATACTTTCCCATCAATTATTTCTTCTTTTTCAAAAACTCTATTTTCTTGCATTGCCTTTAAAGAAGTGCATACGCTACAATGAGAACCTTTTTTACTACCACAATAACAGCTTCTCCCAATTGCTATATCTTTATTAGCTTCTTTCATAGCTAAATTAAAATAAATAATATTCCTATCTCTATCAATAACTTTTACTTTATCTACCATAGAATCTAAAATATCAAAACAAATATCTCGGTATATTTCATGGCCTTGTTCCCTTAAAAAAAGATCTCTTTTTTCCAAAATAAGCAACCCCTTTTAAATTTCTTCAACTGTCTATTTTATTATACGCTAAAATATTAGAACAGTCATTATAAATTCAATATTTTTACATTTTCTCGATGTATTCCATACATTCTTTATATCTAGGACAACTTATTAAGTGATCATTAACTAATCCCATTGCTTGCATATGTGAATATACTATTACTGGTCCCAAAAATTTAAACCCTCTTTTTTTCATATCTTTAGACAATCTTTCAGAAATATCTGTTTTTGCCGGAAGTTCCTCAATTTTTTCAAAACAATTTATAACTGGTCTGTTGTTAACAAAAGACCAAATATATTTGCTAAATGATTCAAATTCCTCTTGTATTTTTATAAAACACTTTGCATTATTAACCGACGCTTCGATTTTTCTTCTATTTCTTATTATTCCAGAATTATTCATTAATTCTTCAATTTTATCTTTATCATAATTTGAAACAACTTTAACATTAAAATTATCATACGCCAACTTATAGTTTTCTCTTTTATTTAATATAGTCAACCAACTAAGTCCTGCTTGAGCAGATTCTAAAACTAAAAATTCAAATTGTTTTTTATCATCATAACATGGCACTCCCCATTCTTCATCATGATATTTAATATAGTTTTCGGCTTTTTCACACCAATCGCATCTATTTATTTTTTCATCATAAATCTTATATTCAGCTTTTAATCCACATAAAAAGCATTTTTGTTCTGTTTTTAAATATTCAATTAATGGAGCTTTTTTAGTTTCATTTACAATATAATCAATTCCCTCATCAATATGTTCACAACATGCAAATACTTTCATTATTCTCTCTCCTCAAATATAACTTCCAAATCTATAAATTCATTGTCTCTAAACAGTTTTATTATAGCCTTGTCTCCAGCTCTATAATTGATTAGTGCACTATGCAAAGATCTAACATCTTGTACTTTATACTCATCAATTGACATTAATATATCCATTTCTTTTATTCCTGCTTTTTCGCCTGCCATTCCGGGCATTACTCTAAATATAAGTACCCCTTGAACTTCTGGCAATTTTTGGCTCACCGTATATTCATATACATCTTTATCAACAGGAACAACACCCATATATGCAGATTTATATTCTCCCTCTTTTATTATTCTATTTGCAATTTTTTTTGTCACATTTATTGGAATACTAAATCCAAGCCCTTCTCCAGAAGTGATTTTTACTGTATTAATTCCAATAACCTCACCTCTATGATTTAATAATGGTCCTCCACTATTTCCTGGGTTAATCGATGCATCCGTTTGAATTAAACCTTCAATTACTGTATAATCATCCATAAAAATGTTCCGATTTAATCCACTTATAATTCCTGAAGTTACAGTTCTTTCAAACTCAAATCCCAATGGATTCCCTATTGCCACAACTGTTTGTCCTATTTTAATATCATCTGAATCTCCAAGTTCAGCTGCTATTAAATTATCTCCATCAACTTTAATCATTGCCAAATCTAAATAAGTGTCAACCCATAATTGTTTTGCTTCCAAATTTCTACCATCAAATAATTTAACCTCTATTTTTTCTGCGTCTCCATTATTAATTACATGCGCATTTGTAAGGATATATCCATCTTCACTTAATACAACCCCCGAGCCTAAGCCTTCGTTAAATTCACCTTCACCTAATAAATCTTTTGAATTTTCAATAGCTACAATTCCAACAACTGAAGGCATGGCCTTTTTAGCAACGGCTGGCACAATACTTAAAGCACCCTCTTTATCCTCAATATTTATAATAGTTTCTCCTCTATTATACCAACTAGGATTGGGGATAATTTTCCCATAAAAATACTTTGGTGCAATATAAACAACTACTATTCCTCCAATTAAAATACCTAAAAAAAATGCCAAAAGAACTTTTAACAAAGCTACTTTTGACCTTTTATTATTTGGTTTCCTATAATATAAATCAATCATCTTAAACCTCCTAAATATGATATACCTTTGTAGGCTTGTCTCGATAAGTAAGCTCTATTTGTATCATACCCAAAAGTTTATGTCTTCTTTCTTTTATTACATTAAAAACTGTTTGATACGCAAGTTCTGGAAAATTATTTTCCTTTGACATATGTCCCAATAAAATAATTTGTTTTCTATCTTCCAATACATCGCATAAAAACTCTCCACAATCTTCATTTGATAAATGACCATACATTCCCTTTATTCTCTTTTTTAAATAATATGGATAAGGTCCTACCTCTAACATATTTACATCGTGATTTGACTCCATAACCAAAAGATCTGAACCCTTAACTGCATCTTTAATTTCATCTGTATATATTCCTGTATCAGTAACAATTGACAATTTTTTGTCTCTTTTACTAAAAACATAGCCTACAGGCTCTTTTGCATCATGTGAAATTGCAAATGAAGTAGCTTCAACATCTCCAAATTGAATTCTCTCACCTGTTTTAAAGGTTTTAATATTAGTTGTCGCAATCTTACCTAAATCCTTTTCCATAGCCTCCCACGTTCCCTGATTGGCAAATATGGGCAAGTCAAACCTTCTAGATAATATCCCGACTCCACGAATATGATCTACATGTTCATGTGTAACCAAAATTCCCTTAATATTTTTTATATCCGCATCTATTGCCAACATATGATTTTGAACTGCTTTTCCGCTTAATCCAGCATCAACAAATAATGCAGTTTCTTCAGTTTCAATATAATGACAATTTCCACTTGAACTACTTGATAATGTACTAAATCTCATAGCCACTCTCCTAAATTTAATAACAAAAAACCCAGAAGTCCATATATTCCAAAGTACATCCGGGGGTATTGTTTACTCAGAGATTCTTTTAATTCGAGCTCCTAAACCTATTAGTTTATCCTCTAATCGTTCATATCCTCTATCAATATGATAAATATTATCTATCTCAGTTTGACCTTCTGCAATTAACCCTGCAACAATACAAGCAGCTCCTGCTCTTAAATCTGTAGCAGTTATCTTTGCTCCACTTAATATATCAACTCCATTTATTACAGAAGTTCTATCATTAACCTTAATATTTGCTCCCATACGTTTAAGTTCATCAACATATTTAAATCTTCCATCAAAAATACTCTCTGTAACTATTCCTGTACCATTAGAAACACTTAATAATACACTCATCGGTTGTTGTAAATCCGTTGGAAATCCTGGATAAGGCATAGTTTTGACATCTACAGATTTAAATCTCTTTTGATTATCAAAAACTCTTACTGATTCTTCACCTTCTTCAATTCCAATTCCCATTTCTCTAAGTTTCGCCGAAACAGGTTCTAAATGCTTTGGAATTACATTGTGTATAGTAACATCTCCATGAGTAGCTGCCGCAGCTATCATATATGTTCCAGCTTCTATTTGATCTGGTATAGCCGCATAAGTACATCCATGTAATTTTTCAACACCTTGAATTCTAATTACATCTGTACCTGCTCCTCTAATATTTGCTCCCATAGCACTTAAACAGTTTGCCGTATCTACAATATGAGGCTCTTTTGCCGCATTTTCAATTACAGTCTTCCCTTCTGCCAAAACAGAAGCTAGCATAATATTAATAGTAGCTCCAACACTTACTACATCTAAAAAGATATTAGTTCCTGTTAGTTTATCAGCGCTAACTTTAATTATTCCATGATCAATATCCACTTTACTTCCTAATGCTTCAAATCCCTTTATATGTTGATCTATTGGTCTAGTTCCAATATTACAACCTCCCGGATAAGTAACCTCAGCATGTCCAAATCTTCCTAATCCAGCTCCAATAAGATAATATGAAGCTCTTAAATTTTTAGCTAAGTCATTTTTACATACACACTCTTTTACCGTGCTAGTATCAATAATTAACTTACCATTTGATTTTAATTCTACTTCTGCACCTAAGCTTTCCATTATCTTAACTAATGTAAAAACATCTTCTATTAATGGTACATTTTCTATAACACATCTATCATTTGCTAAAAAAGTTGACGAAATTAACGCCAATGTTGCATTTTTAAATCCACTAACTACCACTTTTCCATTAAGTGGAACTCCACCTTGTATAATATATTTATCCATATTTTAAGCCACTTTCGTAGCATTCACCCCCGTAATCATTTTTAACGGTTTCTCTATTCTATTATAAGTTTTTATCGCTTATGTTTCAACTATTTTACTGATTTATTGTTTGTTTTTGTCAATTATTTTTATATAAAATATTTTTAACTTTAAGTAAACTTCCATTAAGTTGTTTTACAATAAATGTATATCGTTTTTAAGTCTCCAAATTCATTGTACTTATCAGAAATTTAATCTTATCACAAAATGTTATTATTAACAATAATAATTGAAAATCAGGACAAATATTTTTGGGAGTTTTATTGCTTGAATATTTTTAAAAATAGATTCTTATGTCTTATGATTTGTCATTCTGAGGAAGGAAGTGACGTCAGAATCTAAGACCTTAAAAACAGATCCTTACGCATACTTTGTATGCTCAGGATGACCAGATAATTTTTGCAAAGCAAAATTACCTATTAAATGCCGTTTGTTAGATTTTATAAAATCTAACGGTCAGAGAAAAATAATTACTGAAAGTAATAAAAAAATATCTTCTGGTTTTTTTATTGCTTGAAATATTTTTCGAAATAAAAACGAAGTTTTTATAGAAAAGTTAAGATAATGAATACAATATTTTAAAAACCAGATCCCTAC
>Ga0193961_1000820_pt1 | contig 11605 bp, 16 predicted proteins | sample FB_4_MG_FD_140371 | JGI IMG/M metagenome (GOLD analysis project Ga0193961, IMG submission 140371) | Microbial mat bacterial communities from the Broadkill River, Lewes, Delaware, United States - FB_4_MG | ecosystem: Environmental > Aquatic > Freshwater > River > Microbial mats | place: USA...
TATCACTGCTAAAACTGATGAAGACTCTATAGAAGAAGCTTATGATGTCGGTGGAATTGATTATGTTGTAAAACCATTTAAACCTCGCGAACTATTAGCACGTGTTAAGACTCAGTTAAAACTTAAATCTTTAATGGAAGGTTTGGAGTTTATGGCATCTTATGATCAGATGACAGGTGTCTATAACAGACGAAAATTCTTTGAGCTTGCAACTCAAAAGTTTAATACTCCTTATGATCATATATATGGCATTATGATAGATATTGATAATTTTAAAAATATTAATGATTCTTATGGACATCCAACTGGCGATAAAGTGATAAAGTTAGTTGCTCAAATTATAAGTAAACATGTTAGTGATGATAATATACTTGGGAGAATAGGCGGTGAAGAGTTCGCAATTATTTGTAGCTCAGACTCTCAAGAGAATTTGCTGAAAAATATTGAACTTATAAGAGACTCAGTTTCAAAGCTTGAAGTTACAGCAGATAATGGTGAGATCATTAAGTGTACTATTAGTAATGGTATATCAAAAACATCTAAAGATATTAATAGTGTTGATTTACTTTTAAAAGAGGCGGATATCGCTCTTTATAAGGCAAAAAATGCTGGTAGAAATAGGGTTATATTTAGGTAAGTAAATAGAGTGTTACTATGATTTTACTATAATAGCGTAAAATTTAACACTTAAGGCAGATTATGAAACAAGAGAGTTATGAGCTTTTTCAAACAAAAAATTTAGATGAGATTACAAGTGTTTTGGAAGCTGAATTAAGTAAAAGAAATGAGTCTCCTATTTGGAGAGAAAGAACAGTTCCATTTGCAAAAGCGATACTGAGTGTGCTAATTCCATTAAGAGACAATAACATGTTATTTTCGCCTGAGGGTAAAATGGAAGAAAAACTTACTCCTGAACTTTTTTTAAGTTGGAGTGATTTTGTAAGTTTAAAAACATTAGCTTTTACTATTCAAAAGTCAAATAACGAAGGTAGGCTTTTAAGAACGAGTTTAAGTGAATCTACATGTAAAAGATATAAAGAGATAGATTTGAAAATTTTAGGTAATTACCTAAGTGCTAACAGTGTTAATCTTGAAGATGAACTTTTGGATTTTCCTATAGCAAACTATAATTTGCATCAAGGTGTAAGTAATGTGATAAAGTCACTCCTATAAAAAAGAGTGGCTTGGTTATTTATTTTGACGTTTTTTATCGCGTTCTACGCGTTCTTTAACACTTTTAAGAAGTTGCATTTCATTAATATTAGTATCTTTCATGTGACATCTCTCTTTAAAGTCTGTTGTTATACAAACATTGTTTGAGAAGTTACAATAACCCTCATGCTGGCAAGCCTCTTTTTTATTTGAACTACTCATAACTACCCTTAATCTACATCTATAAAATTAAACATAAGTATATGGGTTGTCATATTAAAAAGAACTTATAATCACAAAAAATAGATACTACTTAACGAGAAGTAAGTATAAAGCACCCCATAGTAGAAATATAAAAAAGCCCAAAACTGCAAATGTTACTAGAAGTCTTAGGCTAAGAAAAAAGAGAAATTTTATAAATGTTGGCATTATTTATAGGGCGTTATTGGTAGATTTTTTGCTTTTACAAACACCATTCCACCTAAAAGGTTTGTTACTTTGTATCCAAACTCGGCAGATAAAAAATTTGAAATTATTTTTGTTCTGCTTCCTGTGCGGCAAATTAGTGCAAAAGGTTTAGCAGTGTTTACTTTTTTATTTAACTCGTTTATAAAAGCTTTAGCATCATATCCGCCTCTCTCATCAAAAAACATTATGGGTATAGCACCTTTTATTAGACCAGTCTGCTTCCACTCTCCAGGAGTTCTTATGTCGACTATTGGTATTTTAGAGTTTAAGATTTGTTGTGATGGATACTCATGTGTAACCTCTGCCATTAAAGATAGAGTTAGTAGTAAAAGTGATAACAATGTTTTTTTCAAACTGTTCTCCGTATTTAAAGTGTATAATTATATCTATAAATAAATAATAGGTTGAAAATGGCAGCAGCATCTAAAAAAGTTGTGGAAAATTCAGCACGACTTCGTTACATAAGAGCTTTAGAGAGATTTCACAAAAGTATCGTCTCATATTTTCAAAACACAACAGAATTATCACATAAGGGTTTTAACAAAAAGATAGATAACTCTTTGAAACTTTTAAATAGAGTTGAAGAGATAGCTCTATATAAAGGCGAGTTGCAAGATTTGCAAAAACTTGTAAAAAAAATCATAGCTTTTAAAGATTCAGATAGGGCTATAGAAGAGATAAAAGATGATATTGTTTACAGCTCAAACCAGCTAGATAAAAGCAAAAATGCAAAACGATATAAAAAAGACAAACATACAAGTTCAAAGTATGAAGATTGGGAGTAGTGACTTTTAATGGCTAGAATATTACTTGTAGAAGAAAAGCTTTCAGGTATGGTTATTTATGGCTAGAATATTACTTGTAGAAGAAAAGCTTTCAGGTATGGTTGTTTATGGCTAGAATATTACTTGTAGAAGATGACCAAATTCTTTCAGAAACCCTCATAGAGCTTTTAGAAGATGAGGGTTATTCAGTAGTACATGTTAAATCAGCAAATGATGCACTAGAAGCTACTTATATTCAGAGTTTTGAGCTCTTTTTATTAGATGTTAATATACCAGATTTTAATGGTTTTGAACTTCTGAAGATTTTAAGAGAGTCTGATAACTCTACGCCATCTATCTTTTTAACTTCACTAAGTGACATAGCGTCACTATCAATGGGATTTGAGGTTGGTGCTGATGATTATTTAAAAAAACCTTTTGACTTTGATGAGCTTTTAGTCAGAATTCAAGCACTTTTGAGAAAATCATTTGCTTCTAAAAGCAATGAAGTTAAATATAAAGACTTAATATACAAGATAGCCACAAATGAACTCTTAGATAATAATGGACTGGTTATGTTTTCTCCACTAGAACAGAAACTTCTTTCACTTTTTTTTAGACGCATAGATGAGACGATTACAAAACAAGAACTTCTTTATGAGTTAGACAATATCAATGAATCTAGTGAGGGGGCCTTAAGAGTATATATAACAAAGTTAAGAAAAGCAGGTTTGGAGATACAGACTATAAAAGCTGTAGGATATAGACTTGTTAAGGCATGAAAAAAAAGCATTTTGGAAGTTTTTTAGTATATATTTTGGTAGTGTTGCACTTCTGATTCTGGTAACAGGTTTTTTTTACTTTGAAGATCAAAAAAAGAGTATGATAGAAAAAGAGCATTTCTCTATGATTGAGTATGTTAGAAAGTTTAAGATGAAAGAGCCTCTTTTAAACCAAACAAATATCACACATGAGATAAAAGATTTGTATATAGAAGACTTCTCTATGGAAAATTTTGAGATTAATGAGAATTACTTTATAAAGTACATGCCACATAAATGGGAAGGTGGATATTTACTTGTTAAAAAAGATAAAAGTTTCTATTATGTAAAACTTTTTGAGATGAAACTATATATTATAACTGTTCAAGTACTTTTGCTTATGTTTTTTGCAACTCTGAGTTATTTTTTATCTATGCGTGCTTTAAAACCTATGCAAGAAGCTATAACAAAGCTTGATAACTTTTCAAAAGATTTGATTCATGATCTAAATACTCCTATAACATCAATACTTTTAAATATGAAACTTTTAAATAAAGTTGAACACATTAGTCATAATAAAGCACTGCAGAGAATAAAAAGAAGTGTTGAAGATATATCTGAACTTCATAACAGTTTAACAATACTACTTGAAGAAGAAACCATGCTTATTCAAAATGAGAATATTTCAGAGATGGTCGAAGATGTGATTTTAACTCATAAAAGGCTTTTTCCTGACATAAAATATGAATCAGATATAGAGAGTTTTTATGCACATGTGAACAAAAAAGCATTTAAGCAGATTTTGGTGAATTTAATTTCAAATGCAAGTAAATATAATGCTAAAAATGGTTTTGTTAAGATTTATGTTGAGAATGAAACTCTATGTATACAAGACAGCGGAGTTGGCATCAAAAATGTTGATGAGGTGTTTGAACGCTCCTACAAAGAACATGTTAGCGGACATGGATTAGGGTTAGATATAGTAAAAAGATTGTGTGAAGCTATGGAGATAAAAATAACATTAAGTTCAAAAGTAGGCGAGGGGACTACCTTTTTTTTGAAGTTAAAAGGTAGTTAAAAAAGGTCTGCATGACCAAAAAATATATCTTGTGTCTCATCTTTACGCATACTCTCTAGAATTCTTTTAGCTTCAAGTTTTGTATCATGATTAAAATAAATTAACATGTTCCTTGAAAATATAAAATCAAACTTTCCAAGATTTGTGAATGATTTATCAAAAAGATTAGCTATTTTAAATGTTACAAGTGATTTGACATGTTCTTTTAATATGTAGTTCCCTTCGCTATTTTCAAAATGTCTCTTTAAAATGTCTTCTGAAAGGTTTCTTATATTCCTTTCTCTATATTGTGCAATTTCTGCTTTTTGTATAGCTCCAGCATTAATATCTATGCCTGTTATACTAAATCTGCTAGATGGTACTCCAGCTTCAAGGAGTGCTATGGCAATAGAGTAGGGTTCTTCTCCAGTTGCTGATGGTGCACATAGAATATTAACTGAGTTGCTTTTTTGTTTTACAAGCTCTGTTAGCTCTGCTATTTGATTAAACTCTCTGTAAAAAAATGTTTCATTTGTTGTTAGATAGTCAATAAGTTCTTGTTTTATCTGTGAGTCTTTTTTAGTTATTTCAAGCAGTTTTAAAAAGCTTGGAATATACCTCATACGACAAAATGTCGTTAATTTGTTTTTTAAAACACTTACTTGATTATCAAATGTAACTCCTGTCTCATTTTTAAAATACTCTGCAACAGGAGAAACATCTTTATAGTCTTCCACTTCAGTTTTATCAATTATTACTTCATCTTCTTTTTTATCATTTGATTCTTTTTTTTTAAAAAAACTAAACATCAGCTTGAAAACTCCTTTATCTGATTCACAATATTATCCATATCTAAAACTTCTATATTGGGAACATTTTTCCTAGCACGAGATGGCATACCATCTACTATAGCACTGCTAGAACTCTCTGTAATACATCTTACACCCTTTAAGCTAAGCTCTCTGCACTCATTGACACCATCTTCTCCTATGCCTGTTAAAATAGAGCAGAGTATAGTAAAGTTATTTGTAAATGGAATGAAAGATTTAAAAATAGCACTTATCTCAGGATTGTAGCTATTTTCATGGGATGGCCTTTTATGAAATATCAGATTTGAAGCGATTTTTGTAATTTCTACTTGAGCACTGCAAACATATATATTTGAAGATAAAAGTTCCATACCATCTTCTATAAATATTACATTGTTTTTTGAGTGTTGCTGTAGTCTTTTAACAAAACTTTCTAAAAAGCCTTTAACCATGTGTTGAGCTATAATAATTGTAGTATCTTCAAGTGGCTCTATAGAAGATATGATTTTTTCAATTTGTCCAGGGCCTCCTGTGGAAGCTCCTATAAGGACAATTTTTCTAGGTACGGAAAGATTCAAGTTTAGCGTGTAAATCGTCAGTCATTGAGTTTAAGTGATCAGCTGCAGCAGCTATCTCTTCAACATTACGAGCATTTTGAGATGAGAGTTCATTAATTTCTGATACTTTTGAAACTATAGACTCAACATCATCTCCTGTCTTTTCAAAGTCTTGTACAGTTTTTTCACTTGCAACAACTGCTTCATCAACAATAGAAACAGATGTATTAATTTTCTCTTCAACTTCTGTAGAAGTATCTGCTAGTGCTTGTATCTCTTCAGAATTACTGTTCATCTGACCACTTACATCGATAATAGACTGAACAATTACATTGATAGTAGCATTAATCTCTACAAGTGATTTTTGTGTTCTCTCAGCAAGTTTTCTAACTTCATCAGCAACAACCGCAAATCCACGACCATGCTCACCTGCACGGGCAGCTTCTATAGCCGCATTTAGAGCAAGTAGATTAGTTTGATCTGCAATGTCAGAGATGACTTCAAGTACAGTTTTTACCTCATTTGCTTCATTAGACAGTGTCTCCATACGGTTAGCAAGCTCAATTTCAAGTTCAGCACTTCCCTGAACTCTAGATGTAAGTTTTATAATTTCATCACGAGCTTCATTTAAGTTCTCGTTCGCTTTAAGGATGTCTTTTTTACTCTCTTGAGCATCATTGATAGAATGTATAATCTCATCTTTAATCGCAATGGCTTGTTTAGTTGCATCATTCACAACTGAAACTGATTTTTCAACATTGTTTCCAACACCTAGTGCTGTAGTTGAAAGTTCGTGAGATATAGAGGCATTTTCAGATGAACTTGTTTTAGACGTTTCTATTAGCGTTCTTAACTCTTTCATAAGGTTGTTAAAGCTTACAGCCATTTGAGAAATTTCTTGAGGTGCATTTTCATCAACTTTTAGAGTAAGGTTGTTGTTATCTCCAATATCCATTAGAGTTGCTTTAAAGTTATTGATAGGTCTTACAACACTTACATTTACTAATGCTGTACTTATAACAACTATAAGTATTAAAATTACAATTGATGATGTTGTGATAACGTTACGGATACTATTTGGTACGATTAAAACTTCTGCCTCGTCTATTTCTGAAAGAATAGCCCATGAAAAGTCCTCTCCAATTTTAAGCTGAGAGTATGAAGATAATACAGGGTTTCCATTATAATCAATAACTATCTTAGTGTCAGTTTTTCCAGATAGTGCATTGCGTGATGCTTCAGTATCAACTGAACCTGATGACGGATTTGCAAATGAGGCTTTTAAAGAGTGTCCTTTTGGATCTAAAAAACTATCACTACGCATAAGCTTATCCGAACCAACAAGATAGTCCTCTTGAGACTCTCCATAACCGCCTCTGTACTGCATAATACTGTTTATAGAAGCGTCACTTATCTGAAGTGCCAATACGGCCTCAACTTTGCCGTCAATTTTAACAGGAGTAGCTAAAAACATTGCAGGTGCACCGTTGCTTGGAGCATAAGGTTTCATATCTATAAAAGTAGGACGTCCATTTGATATAGCTTGTTTATACGCTTCACCAAGACCACTGTTTTTAAGTGAACCACTTGAAAGATTAGCACCGTAATCAGACTCTTTAGCAGCTGTATAGAGTACATGACCATGTTCAGCGTCTATAACAAATATATCATAGTATCCATACTCTTTCATATATTTTTGAAAAAATGCCTCATGTTTTTTGGTAGCATTTTTTACGTCAATCTCTTGAGTAGGAAATTTATCTGTAGCTCCAACTTCTAACTCAACATGTATACTTTTTAAGTCACTTATAATATCTTGAGTGTCATGGGCTGATGCTAATACATTTATATCACCTATCCTTTCAGAAAAGAAGTTCTGAATCTGGTTCTTTTTCATATCCCTAACTGTAGTTAGTTGAGAATAACTAGTACTCATAAGAGCATCTTTACTTTTAGATACAGATAGATAAGTTGTTACTAAGGCTAAAACAACTAATGAGACTACAGACAAAAGTATAATCTGAAGTTTGAGTGACATATTGTTCATTCCATTTCCTTTTAAGTTGTAAAGTTTGGTATATACGCTGGCTTTACAATATTTATATTTTTTATATTACTATAGTTAGAATTGTAATAAGGTTAATAGTTTCTAATTAGTTGTGATTTTTCTCTTATTAGATACAAATTGTAATCTTATTTTATGACACTAACTTGTAATATTTATTTTTTATTAATATTTTACTTATCTAATCATACATTTGTACTAATTAACGTCTTTTTGTATATAATTCCAAACAATTAAATAAGCTAAAAAGAGTCTAAATGCAAAATCCATTTGAGAGCGGTCATATAAAAAACTATGTATTGCTGTATGTTAGTGTTGTTGTTATAATGGTTCTGTTTTTTATTGCCAGTACACTCTTTCATGATGTTAAGGATGTAGAGTCAAAGAAGTTTACTTCGCAAAATGACTTACAAAGCAGAGAGCTGTCTAAGAGTTCACATGTTAAAGATGATAATGTTACAAATAAGTTTCAACTTTTGGATAAAGCATATTAAAAATTAAATTTCTGGTATAATTTAACATAAAATTAAAAGGAAAGTGATGGCTTATTTTGATGAAGTAAAAGTTAAAGATAAACTTTATGGTTTGGTTTTTGGAGCGGGAAAAGTAGTACAAGTATTTGATGATAGTCACTATAAGATGATGGTCTCTTTCAAAAATGGTTATGAAGTTCCTTATACTGAAGATGGAGTTCCAGGCTGGGGAAATTTCAAAAAACAGACAATTTTTTACAAAAATGATATAGACTTGACTGATGTAGACTTTGGACCTGTTACTAAGGTACTTTCTCCAAAGAAAATTATAAAACTAAGAGAAAAAAAGAAACTTGAGATAAGACTTCCATCTGGTATCTGGACGGATTGTGGTAAGTGCGTAAAAGAGTATATAGAAGAGATGTTAGAAGCAGAAAACTACCATCTTTTTAGAAAAAAAATATAATAAAAGAGTAGTTACTATAGTTTAGTAACTACTCTATTCCTACCGCTTTTTTTTGCTTCGTAAAGGGCATCATCAGCTCTTTTAAATGTGAGGTTCGTATTTTCTCCAACGTAATATTTTGTTAGACCGAATGAACTTGTAACATTGATGTTGTTATCTATCTCTGTTTGTTCTATCTTTACTCTTAATTTTTCTGCTATGGCTTGAGCTTTGTCTATATCGACATTCTTTAGCATCATAACAAACTCTTCTCCACCCCATCTTGCTACTATATCATTGTCTCTTAGGGTATCTTTTAGAACTTTAGCTATCTCTTTTAAAACCGTATCACCAACTTGATGCCCATAAGTATCGTTAATGGACTTAAAGTGGTCAATGTCTGCTATTAGAATCACAAAGTCTATATCCGCTTTTCTTTGATGTTTTCTTATAGAACTAAGCAGGTCATCAAAATACCCGCGATTATATATCTGAGTAAGTGGATCTGTTATGTATAGTTGTTCTAGGAGTTTTTTATTTGTAATGTCATGATAAACTGCGTTAAATCCAATTAAGTTGTCTTTATCATCCAAAATTGGTGTTATTCTTGACTCTACCCACTTACCCTCACCACTAGATGTTAGGTTTTCAACTTCACCTGACCAATGTTTTTTATTTGAGATAGTATTCCAAAGTTCTTTATACGTTGAGTCGGGTAGGTTTCCGCTTTTTAATATAGAAGCATTTTTGCCAATCAAATACTCTTTATCATATTCAAAAAAGTTGCAAAAGAGGGTGCTTACATCTGATATTTTACCATCTGTAGTTGTTTTCATTATCATAATGTTTTTATCTATTATATCTTTATCGTCTTCTAGTATTTTATTTAAAAGGTTTACTTTGTTTACCTCAGTCTGTAGTGATAGTTTAGTTTCAAAGAGTTCACTTATGTCATACACTGAAATCATAACTTTATTTTCAGGAATAATATATGGTGAAATTGTTATTTGTTGCTTCATTAATTTTAGTGATGTTTTTGTAACTTTATTTCTTCTTATCGGCAAAAATGCACTATCGTTATTTGAGTCATAAAATGTGGGCGAATTTAGTCTAATAGCTGTTTTTATTTTTCTACGTAGTATTTTGTAGTTGATGTTAGGATAGAACTCTTCAAGGCTTTTGCCTATTATATCTTTTGAAGTTATCTGTGTATTGACGGAGAGCCATCTGTTCCAGTAAGTCACTACAAAGTTGTCATCTACAACAAAATGACCATTTTCTAGTGAGTTTAGTAAAACTTCAGGGCACTTTAAAATATCCATTATGAATATAACTCTTCTATCTTTTTATCTATTAACTCTTTTAAAGAGTTTATAGCTTCATCTTTTGTTAGTATAAAGATGCTAGCACTAATGTTATGGTCTTTAAACTCTAATTCTGTACTAACCACTATAACTTTAGAGTATTGAGCCATTTCATCATCATCTGCTATATCAAATGACTTAACAAAACTAGATACTGGAGCAAAAAACTGAACCTGAACATCTAACTCTTCCGTTAGACGACCTATAATTGATGAGGTTACAATATTTGTAAGCTCCATAACTGCATCATTTATGTCATCTTTATCTGGATTGTCAGTTTCATATAGATGTGTACCTAAGTTGTTAGCAGACTGTTCACTTACTATAAATATACACTCTCCACCAAACTTACCTGCAAAGAGCTGTTTCATGACGTAATAATTCAGACTTGCTTCTACACTTTCGCTGACAATTTCTTTTAATTCACTTGTATCTCTTACAGATATTTTTGGAATATGCATAGTACCAAAAGCATCCAGTAATTCAGCCACATGTGAAGTCGCCTCACCTAGTGAAATATTCATAAATTCTTTTAAAGCATCTATCTGGTCTTCATTAAAATTAATACTATTCAAAAAAAAGTCACCTCTATATTATTAAATCATTAATGAAGATGCTCTGCATCTTTTCATCATTTATCGGTTTAGGGCACATGTTTTTAGCACCACTGAGCATAATTCTCTCTCTTGCTTCAGGCTGTATGTCAGCACTTATCACAATAACTTGAGCATCAGGGTCGATTTTCATAATCTCAACAAGAGCTTCATAACCATTCATGACTGGCATAGTAAGGTCTAGAAAAACAACACGAGGCATCTCTTTTTTAAATATTTCCACGGCAATTGCACCATTTTCTGCTTCAAAAAAATCTGCAGACGGCTCAAGATTTTTAACTGCTTTTATTACTGACAATCTCGCCAGTTTAGAATCATCTACGACTAAAATTTTCAAATTTACAAACCCCAACTACTCTTAATCTATTAGAAATATTGTAACATAAATAACGTCAAAGCAAGCAATAATACTAAGGCTTTATATCAATAGATTTAACAATATCAATTATTTGTAATCAAGTGCTTCAATATTTGTGATAAAATTGTGCATATAAAAAACAATAGGAATTATTGATGGAAAACCAGACTACCTTAGAGAGACTAAATGATAAAGTTTCACAAATATTACAGCAAGTACACTCACTTAAAGGTGAAAATGAGATGCTAAGAACAGAGTTAGTTACTTTAAAAGCAGAAAGAGAAGTTAAAGATCAAGAGTTAGAAAAATTAACTGAACAAAATATAATGAAAGATTTAGAAATAGAAGAGATTGTAAATAAAATTGAAAGTATTTTAGGCTAATAATTTATGAGTAAAAATATAGGTTTGCATATAGGTGGTCGTAGATTTGATGTAGATGTAGAGGATAATTTTGCTACATTTTTAGAGCATCAAATGGCTAAAGACTTTAATATAGACGGAAACAATGATTTAAAGGTTTTACTGCAAGCTTATGTAAGAAAAAATCATGAACTCTTTATTCAGGAACAGAAAATAGAACAGATTTTAAAAAAAATGGACTAATATTGCTTGTTTTATAATTATATAAGTTAAAAGTGGTATAATTTCGTCCTCTCAATTATAGAGATGGTGTGCGCTCGTAGCTCAGCTGGATAGAGCACTGGTTTGCGGTACCA
>Ga0193961_1000822_pt1 | contig 11593 bp, 11 predicted proteins | sample FB_4_MG_FD_140371 | JGI IMG/M metagenome (GOLD analysis project Ga0193961, IMG submission 140371) | Microbial mat bacterial communities from the Broadkill River, Lewes, Delaware, United States - FB_4_MG | ecosystem: Environmental > Aquatic > Freshwater > River > Microbial mats | place: USA...
AATCTGTATCTGATCTGGATACTGATCATCGGTTTCCTGCTCTTTGTCGGGATGTTCATGGAAACCTTGGCCGCGATTATGATTCTGACCCCCGTGCTATTACCCGTCACCTACAATTTGGGCATTGACCCTATCCACTTTGGGATTGTTATGGTGTGCAGTTTGTCCATCGGCTTCTCGACACCACCATTAGGCGAAAACCTTTTCGTCGCGTCAGGGATTTCCAATATCTCTTTGGAAGAGGTCACAGTGAAAGCACTGCCCTTTGCGCTCGCTTCAACATTGGCGGTATTTATTATTGCCTTCTTCCCCGATATCTCACTCTTTCTGCCCAGATTACTCGGGTATTAAACACAGCGATGCCGGCGCCTGAGCGCTGGCTTTTTATCTGGAGTGTTGACTATGTTGCCGGAAATTAAAAAAATTCTATACAGCACCGACCTTTCCAAAAGCTCGACAGCCGCCTTTGAGCAAGCCACCTATCTGGCCAAACAAACCGGCGCCGATATTCATATTTTGCATGTGGTTGAAAAGCTATCCAGCGATGCAAAAATCACCTTTCAAAGTTATGTAATGGATGCCAAAAGCCGTCAGGAGATGCTACAAGAGCGAGTGCAACGTGCCCGCAAGAAGCTCAATGACCGTCAGGACAATTTTTGGGATAACCTGCATAAAGAAGATGCCGCTGTCAGAAACCAAATTAAATCGATCGATATTGTCGAAGCGTATCCCGCTGAAACAATCCTGCTCACAGCAAAGCAGCTAGGCGTCGACCTGATTGTGATGGGCACACATGAAAAAGGGATGTTGCATACGTTTTTAGGCAGCGTGGCTAAGAATGTTTTGAACCGCTCACGTATTCCAATGCTAATTGTTCCTTTACCAGAACGGGAAGATGACTAAAGGAACAGGCTCCACGTACAGTGGAGCCTAAAGGGGAATTAGCCAGCGATACCCACAAAGTCATAGCACACAGGCTGCGGCGGCGCTGCTTTTTTCGCATCGGTTTGCATCGGCATCATATTGCTTTTCACCAAACGACAGTTAACGGTTTTCTCAGCGTGGGTTGCATGAGCATTTACCGGTGTAATCTGTGTTTTTTTCTGTGCAAGCATATGACACCTCCAGTGTTGAGTTTGGTCTGCTTCTTAGGAGATAGCAGTATTACAAATCTTAAACAGAGCTTAAAAGAATAAAAAAATACAATTTTATTCCAAAAACAAATATAAAGCCTAATTAATTGAATTAAAGAGGCTTTTATCATCCCATTGGTTGTCATGCGCATTAATACTGGTACCAGCTGAAGCTAACGACTGGTGCTTATTCTGACGTTTTGCCCTTTTTATAGTGTGTTTTTACGCAGAGATAGCCCCTATGAACCTGAATCCACCTCCTCTTTCTCGCACCTCATTTTGGAGTACTCCGCGTCCACACGTGCTTTCTGGGAAGGATCTGCGCAGTAGCGACAGCGGTTTACTGACACTCTTTTTTGGCAGTGCAGAACATGCCAGCCGCCACAACTGGTTAAACGCAGGGCGTACACTGATTGATAAAACATATGTGCAGTTACTGTGGGAGGCCCAGCAAATACCCTATGAAGGTAAAACGGCACATGACCTTGCGAGCCTTCTCGACAGCTTTGTTCGCAACGATATACGCCCTTACTGGCATTCACTGGATGATCTGTCCTTGCCTGAACGCCATGAGCTAGCCATTCACCTCGTCGACGCGACAGCACAGCAGCTGTTTGCAGATACACAGCGCATTCTACCCGCCACTTGGTTACTCTTTTATCTGCTCCCTCAGCTACCCATCATGCCGATTACAGGCACGCCCGAGTCAAGCTATCGAGCCTATCATTACGCGATGCGGGAGCGCTTTGCTCAACAACTCCCCTATTTGATGACGCCTTATCCAGGCTCAGACTATGGGTCGTCCCATCAGCGTTTGATGATTAATGCAGCGGTCAACGCTGGGGACTGGTGGCAAAGGCTGTGTTTTATGAACGCGCAACTACCATTAAGCGCTCTGGAGTGACCGCTCAACATGCCGCAAAGCCACGACCAGTTGTGTGCGGTTATCTATTTCCAATTTACGCAAAATACTTGAGATATGGGTTTTAATCGTATGCTCAGTTAAGAAGAGTATTTTGGCAATTTCCTTATTCCTGAGTCCATTCAACACCAGCTTTAATACCCGCTGCTCCTGACGTGACAAGCGGTAAAGGCTGTACTCAGCATTGGTTTTACTTTGCTCCGGCAGAGCCTTTCGAGAGGTGGCACCATAAAACCAGCAACCTCCCGCATGCACATGCAGCAACGCTTGTTTAAGCTCGTCTAGCCTCGCGGTCTTGGCTTCAATGCCTACTACACCGTGACACACCGCTCGACGCATGCTGATCTCGTCGACACGCTCAGTTAATAAGAAAACTCGAATACGCTTGTCCTGAGCCAGACTCTCCAAACGATGATAGCTCTCCAAACCCGGCAAGCAGGCATCAATGACGACCAACAAGGATGAACGTTTTTCCCGAACATGATGATGTAGCGCTAGCATATCTGCTGCGCTACCTATCACATTGAGATCAGTAGCACAGAACAAGTTCTGGATTCCCTGTATGAACAAAGGCGAGCGGGATGCGATCAGAATATCCATACCACTCTCAAGCCAAATGCTCACTCAATGCTTGGCGCTCATCATCCGTGTAATCCACAACGCCAACCGGTATATGGTGTTTAATAGCCTCACGGATACTCTGTGCATCCTCTTGCGTGAATCCACCACACAGCTCTATCAGCTGGACACCTTTTGTGATCATTTCCTGCGCCACTAATTGCGCATGCAGCACATCGCTGACACCGGCAATTGACATATCAAACGACTCGCTTTGCAACCTTGCGTGATGCTTAAACATATCCAAGTCTGTATGTTTCACAATAAACCCATAACGATGCAGTGGCATAACGGCCTCCTTTAAACTACCTGTCTTACCTATTAAATGACGCTTTGCTAAACAACATTAGAACCACTGCCAGCAGGGTGCTGGGGCCAGAAACAGCAAAAAAAACGCCCAACCGTGAGGATGGGCGATAAATCAGCATCATGCTGAGGCGTAGAGACAAAACAAGATAAATGCTATCACATAGAAAAACGGACTCGTTTAGACCTGTGCTTGGACCACGGTAATCGCGATCACATTCAGCACATCCTTGGCTGAGCAACCTCGCGAGAGGTCATTCGCAGGCTTTTTAAGACCCTGCAGGATTGGCCCGATTGCCTCGGCCCCGCCAATCCGTTCCGCCAACTTGTAGCCAATATTGCCAGCTTCAAGGTTGGGAAAAATCAGTACATTGGCACGCCCCTGCGTTGCAGAAGAGGCCACTTTTCGCTCGGCAATCTCTGCCACGATGGCGGCATCTAACTGTACATCGCCATCAATCGCCAGCAGCGGCCTTGCGGCTTTAACACGCGCAGTGGCATTCACCACTTTATCAACCGCTGCATGCTTTGCGCTGCCACTGGTTGAGAAGGACAACATAGCTACCCGAGGTTCTTCATTGAGCAACGCTTGAGCACTGTCCGCTGCCGACATGGCAATTTGAGCCAACTGCTGTTCATCAGGATCAATCACCAAACCACAATCCGAAAAAATGACGCCACCTTTAAGTTGATGAAACGGCTCGCACAGCATCATCAGGAAAAAGCTCGAAACCATCGAACACCCTTCGGCCATGCCAATAATCTGAATGGCCGAACGTACGGTATCACCCGTCGTATATACAGCACCTGCCACCGACCCATCGGCATCGCCTAAATGCACCATCATTTGCGCATAACAAAGAGGATCAGCCATGCGTAACTGCGCCTCTTCAGGTGTCATCCCTTTCGCTTTACGTAGCGCATACAGCACCTGACTATAGACAGTTAAATTACTGGCCGTTGCAGGGTCAAGGATATTAATCCCCGCCATATCTAGCCCATTCATTTGCGCCAGTGCGGCAATGTTATTGGCATCACCTAGCACAGTAATACGTGCTACGCCCTGAGCCACTGCAGCAACAGCGGCCGTCAGAATACGGATATCTTCACCTTCAGCCAGCACGATATGTTTAGGCTGTGCTTGGGCGCGCTTATAGATATTGTTCAGTGCTTTCATGGCCTACAGCTCTATCTTTGTAAATAACCCCGGGCAGGGCTCTGCCCGGGGTGTTCGCGATTAAACGTAATCTTTGTATTTTTCCAGATAGCGGACTGGCTTAGAGAGTGCATCACGGCGGAACGGGTCGCCCAGCTCACGTGTACACATAATTTCGATAACGGTCGTCTTACGCTCTTCCATCTGTTTACGTATCGCTTCTTTGAGTGCCGGTCCAACATCTTCAAGCTTGTCGACAGTCACACCCTCGGCCCCCATAGAGCGAGCAATGGCAGCAAAGCTTGGGTTTTCCAACTCACCCGCCACAAAGCGACGGTTATAGAAGTCCACTTGGTTTTTCTTTTCAGCACCCCATTGGCGGTTATGGAATACGATCGATGTCACCGGAATGTCTTCACGCACACAGGTCATGATTTCCATCATCGACATACCCCATGCGCCATCCCCAGCATAGGAGATACCTGGGCGGTCAGGCGCGGCTACTTTGGCACCAATCATCGTAGGCAAGGCATAACCACAGTTACCGAACGACATAGCAGCAAAGAATGAGCGTGGACGTTCAAAACGCAGGTAGCTGTTAGACACTGAGTTGATGTTGCCGATATCGGTAGACACCATAACGTCGGCAGGCATCGCCTTTTCCAGTTCGCGCAATACCTGACGTGGGTGCAGCCAGTTGCCCTCTTCTGCTGCCTGCTCGGCAATCATGTCCATAGAGTAATCATCACGTTCGTGAATCCACTCATTCAGCTCCTGCTCCCAAGCGGCTTTTTCAGCAGCAACTTTTGCAGCTCGCTCATCTCGGTTTTGCAAGCACTTCGGTGATTTTTCAGCCAGTAAGCGCATCAGTACTTTCGCAGCGGCTTTTGCATCACCACAGATACCAACATCAATCTGTTTTACCAGACCGAGCATTTTCGGGTTGCAATCCACCTGAATGATTTTTGCATTCTTCGGCCAGTAGTCGATACCGTGCTGTGGCAAGGTACCGAAAGGCCCTAAGCGCGTACCCAGTGCCAATACGACGTCAGCCTGTGCAATCAGCTTCATGCCAGCTTTAGAACCCTGATAGCCCAGTGGGCCACACCAGTTCGGGTGCGATGCTGGGAATGAATCATTATGCAGATAGCTGTTTACCACTGGCATGCCTAACTGTTCAGACAGCGCAATCGCTTCTTCAAAAGCATCGCCCAATACCACACCGCCACCAGAAATCATCACCGGGAATTCGGCATTGGCCAGCAGTTCAGCCGCCGCTGCTAGCGAGGCCTCGCCACCGGCTGAGCGCTCGATACGGATAGGTGCAGGGATTTCGCAATCAACATCGCCATAAAAAAGATCACGAGGAATGTTCAGCTGAGTAGGACCATTTTCCAGCATCGCGCGATCAAAGCAGCGAGCGGTTAATTCAGCCATACGTTTGTTATTCACCACCGACACTTGATATTTCGTGATGGTTTCAAAAAATGGCAGCTGCTGCGCTTCCTGAAAACCACCTAAGCCCTGAGAGTTAGTACCCGTTTCTGGTGTAATACAGACAACCGGTGAATGCGCCCAGTAAGCAGCTGCAATCGCCGTGACAAAATTGGTAATGCCTGGGCCGTTTTGCGCGATACACACACCATGACGGCCAGAAACACGTGAATAACCATCGGCCATGTGGCCTGCGCCCTGCTCATGCACCACAGGAATCAGACGAATGCCAGCAGGTGTAAAGATATCCATTGCGTCCATAAACGCAGAACCCATAATACCGAACACGTCAGTTACACCGTTTGCTACGAGGGTTTCCACCATCGCTTCACTAGGAGTCATACGAGCCATATTTGTATTCCTTATTGTTAAGAAAAGCGGCGGACACCCACCGCTTTATTAAGTTGAATTAAGCGATGTAAGGGACGTATTCACGCCCTAACGCGTCCGCTACTTCTTTACTGGTAATGGCACCTTCATGAATGTTCAGGCCATTGGCTAGATGTTTGTCGCGGGCAACCGCAGCTTTCCAGCCAAGGTCTGCCAGTGCGACGATATAAGGGAGCGTGGCATTGTTAAGTGCCAAGGTTGACGTACGTGCAACGGCGCCCGGCATGTTAGCCACGCAGTAATGCACCACGCCATCGACAAGATAAGTGGGGTCTTGGTGCGTGGTTGCATGAGACGTCTCAAAGCAGCCACCCTGATCGATTGCTACATCCACCACCGCTGAACCTGGCTTCATACGCGAAACCATATCAGCAGTGACCAATTTCGGCGCTGCAGCCCCTGGAATCAGTACACCGCCAATCACAAGATCGGCGGTTAACACGTGTTCTTCTAGCGCAGCACGGCTTGAATAAACGGTTTGTACAGCGGTGCCAAACTCAGAGACCAGTCGGCGCAGCACATCAACCGAGCGATCAAGAATAACCACCTGAGCACCCATGCCAATCGCCATGCGAGCGGCATTCGTGCCCACAACACCGCCGCCAATAATGACGACTTTAGCGGCTTCCACACCCGGCACACCGCCTAGTAACATGCCACGACCCGCTTTGGATTTTTCAAGACAAGCAGCGCCTGCTTGAATCGACATACGGCCTGCAACCTCAGACATAGGCGCCAACAGTGGCAATCCCCCTTTATCTGATGTAACCGTTTCATAAGCGATGCACGTTGCTCCACTGGCCAACAGATCATCGGTTTGTTCTGGATCGGGTGCCAAATGCAGGTATGTAAATAACAGCTGCCCTGGGCGCAGCATTTTCCGCTCAACAGCCTGTGGCTCTTTCACCTTGACGATCATATCCGCACGAGCAAAGATCTCCTCGGCGGTAGCCGCAATAGTTGCCCCTGCTGCTTGATAATCTTCATCACTGAAGCCAATACCCGAGCCACCTTGTGTCTCGACAACCACCTGATGACCACGTACAGTCAGCTCTTGCACACTGGCCGGCACCATACCAATTCGGTACTCGTGGTTTTTGATCTCTTTTGGCACACCGATCAACATAATCTCATCCCCAAATTTTTTATTTTTAGCTGGTTGCCCTTGCTACCGGTTGCGGCGCTTTACTCAGGCAACAACCAGATTCAGAACATGGGTAACAGATTAGGAGTTGGCGGGCAGGCTCAGTAGAACCAGATTCGAAGATTAAGTTAATCCAGAAAAGAAAGTTAAAAATCTTAATATTTTCAATATATTAAGAATATTTTTCTTATTTTAGAAAGCGCTAAGCACAGATGTGTACCCACAAAAAAAGGCCGCAATGCGCGGCCATGATGCAAGACAGCAGAGGCTATCAAACCATCTCTTTAATTAACCCAGCCAGCTTACTGATACCAGGCTCTATACGGTCAGTCGATATCGAAGAGTACCCTAATCGAAAGAAATTTTTTGGCGCGGGATCTTCCAGAAAATGGATCGTCCCTGACTCGATCAAAATACTTTCTGCCTTAGCGCGCTTTTGCAGCTCCGTACTATCCAACCCTTCGGGACCTTGCACCCAATAGCAAGAGCCACCAAACGATGGCTGCGTATGGGACTCCGGCAAATGTGTCGTCAACGCTTTATCCATCGCTCGCCAACGGGTTTGATAATTGCGGGTAATATTCATGATCAATGCATCGTGATAACCCCGCTCTAAAAACAGTGCAACAGAGCGCTGATTATTCGCTGCTGGGTGGCGCACCATTAACCGGCGTAACGCGCGCGCTTCGCGAATCAACGGCTCAGGTGCCACGAGGTATCCCAAACGCAGCCCCGGCGCTAAGGTTTTTGACAAGCTACCGATGTAAATAACCCGATCATGTTTATCCAGACTTTTCAGTGCAGGGATGGGGTTAGACTTGAAGTTGGTTTCGCTTTCATAGTCATCTTCGATGATCAGAAAGTTATCGCGTTCGGCCTGTTGCAATAGCTCATAGCGCCGCTCGATAGGCATGGTGACCGTCGTAGGGCATTGATGGCTTGGTGTTGTATAAACTAGATCACAACCGGTTAATACCTCCCCCACATGCATCCCTTCTTTATCAACGGGGATGGGTCTGACCTGAGAAGGATTTAGCCTTGCAATATTACGAATATCTACATACCCCGGGTTTTCCAAACCAATCAGGCTGTTTTTATCGAGGAGTAATTGCGCCAACATATACAGCGCTTGCTGCGCGCCTACCGTCACCAAAATTTGGTCAGATGACGCCCACACACCACGTCTGGGCAAAAGTCGTGTGCGGATTTGCTCGATTAACAACGGATCATCGTTATCAAATCGGTCAGCGGCCCATTCACTGATTGACGGCCCACTGACGGCATCTCGGCAACACTCACTCCAATTTACCGTTGGAAAGAGCGAGGCATCAAACTGCCCGTAAATAAACGGGTACGTATACTGCTGCCAGTCTCTGGGTTTAATAATGTTGGTTTGTATAGACGGTTTTAGTTTCAGCTTTGTTTCCCAGTTTACACTGGGACACATTGCAGTATCAGGCACTTCCGGCGAGCGCGGCTCGGCAGGAGACGTCACCTGACCGTTTAAAATATCGGGATTGACGTAATACCCGCTACGCTCTCGGGCAATGAGATAACCATCATCCAATAGATGTTCATACGCTAATACGACGGTATTACGCGCAACGTTGAGTTGCTGAGCTAACTTACGACTGGATGGGAGAGGTGCATCAAGTGGAATGTTGCCATTTAATATTGCACTGGCAATCTGTTCACGTAATTGCTGCTGTAGACTACCACTTTTACCGGGCGTTAAATGGAAAAGCTGAAACATGCTTGTGGCCTTCTTTTATCATTATTATGTTATTGCTCACCGCTGGCTCAATCTGATATTTCATCTGAGCGTATTCAGCATACCGAGCCTGTATTGCAAGCGTCAACACCCTTATTTTGCGCACTAATCCTTTGTTTAAAATAGAAAAAAGCCGCATTGCATTACAATGCGGCAAACTTTGATTTAACTTGCCAGCTCTGCCAGCGCCATATCCAATGCATCCACAATACGATCAATATCCTGACGCGTAGCAATTAATGCAGGGCTTAGACACACCGTGTTGTTGAACTCTTTAAACGAGCGATTCGTACGGCCAATGATGACCCCGTTTTGCATACAATGGCCGGCAATCGCTATGGGCAAGCTCTCATCCACAGGCTCTTTGGTGACACGGTCTTTAACCAACTCAAAACCTGCGAACAACCCTTTACCACGGACATCACCAATCACCGTATATTTGTCCATCAGATCCAATAAACGGCCACGTAAATACTCACCTTGTTGTGTCACATTTTCCAGCAAGTTTTCACGTTCGATAATTTCCATATTCACCATGGCCGCCGCAGGACCTGCAGTGCATCCGCCAAAGGTCGAGATATCACGGAAGTAGCCCATGCGTGGGTCTTCGTCTTCTTTGAATGCTTCAAATACGGCTTCAGTTGTCACCGTACAGGAGATTGCTGCATAACCAGAGGCAACACCTTTAGCCATTGTCACAATATCGGGCTGGATGCCGTAATGCTGATAGCCAAACCATTTCCCGGTGCGTCCTAAGCCACATACCACTTCATCGATGTGCAGCAACACATCATATTTCTTACAGATCTCCTGAACACGCTCCCAATAGCCTACTGGTGGCTCAATCACGCCCCCACCGGCAGTAATAGGCTCAAGACAGATCGCCCCTACGGTGTCAGGCCCTTCTTCTAAAATTACTCGTTCAATTTCGTTCGCAGCCCGAATACCGTAGTCATCCACATCGCCCCACTGCGAGCGGTATTCACAACAATGAGGTACTTCAACAAACCCTGGGGTAAAAGGACCATATTGATTTTTACGCTCAAACTGGCCTGTGGCACTTAACGCAGTAATGGTTGTGCCATGATAGTCACGCTCACGGAAAAGGATTTTATACTTACGACCGCCGTACTTTTTCTGGGCAATCTGGCGGACAATTTTAAAGGCCTTTTCGTTTGCCTCTGAACCTGAGTTGGAATAGTACACGCGGCTTAAACCCGGCATTTTACTGATAAGGCGCTCAGCAAACTGCGCAGCAGGAACGTTACCAGCGGTCTGCGCAAAGTAATTCAGATTCACCAGCTGATCACGCACGGCATCCGCAATTTCTGTACGCCCATAGCCCACATTCACCGTCCATACCGCGCCAGAGACAGCATCCAGATATTCATTACCTTTCGCATCCCATACCCGCATGCCCTCGCCTTTAACAATGACCATCGGGTCATTTTGCTCAAACGGCTTATGTTGTGTCAGGTGGTGCCATACATGTTTGCGGTCGCAACCTATCACTTCTTTTGCATCAAATTCGTTCGCGTTGTAGGCCATAGGAGTTCCCTCAGTCATCTTCTTGTTGTTTACAACGAACCCTTGCTTTAACGAGCAGCATGGATATTGGGTACTGGCATGCTTAATACCAGCCATACCGGTAAAGCTACTGCCCGTCAGCAAACAAGAGTTAGAGCCAAAGCAACTTTCAATATGATGCCAGCACTGGCCTTACCTCCACGTACCGACTGGCTCTTCTGGATTGTGCTCGGACAACTGAGTATTGGGGCATAAGCTTTGCTCAGCCAAAGGAATAACACCATGATAAAAGTGACTGTAAACGGGGAGTCTATGCAGCTCTATAGCCCCGATAACCTCAACGAACTCCTGAAAACCTTACGGATGGAGAATAGCCGTATCGCTATCGAATTAAACCGGCAAATTATTCCCCACAGCCAATATGCAATGACGGCTATCCGAGAAGGTGATCGTATTGAAATCATCACCGCCATTGGTGGTGGTTGAATACATTTATCCTCATCTAACCGCTTTAACGTCAGGAGATACACCATGACAACTCAATCTGTATCCGATGTGATGCGATTTGCTGGCCGCCAGTTCCACTCGCGACTGATGGTCGGCACAGGAAAATACAAGGATCTGGATGAAACACGCCAGGCGATTGAAAGCAGTGGCGCGGAGATTGTGACTGTCGCCTTACGCCGTACCAACATCGGTCAAAACCCGAATGAACCCAACTTGCTGGAGGTCATATCCCCAGATAAGTACTGCATCCTGCCAAATACGGCGTTTTGTTATACCGCAGAGGAAGCAGTGCGCACTTGCCTGCTGGCTCGCGAGCTGCTGGATGGCCACAATTTGGTCAAATTGGAAGTACTGAGCAATCACCAAACCCTCTACCCCAATATTACGGAAACACTCAGTGCTGCTGAAACGCTGGTTAAAGATGGCTTCGATGTCATGGTTTACACCAGTGATGATCCGCTGATTGCCAAGCGCCTTGAGGAGATGGGTTGTGTTGCCGTGATGCCGTTAGGGGCACCGATTGGCTCAGGCATGGGCATTCAGAACCTGTATAACATCCAACTGATTTTGGAAAATGCAAACGTGCCTATCATCGTTGACGCCGGCGTTGGCACCCCCTCGGATG
>Ga0193961_1000825_pt1 | contig 11569 bp, 13 predicted proteins | sample FB_4_MG_FD_140371 | JGI IMG/M metagenome (GOLD analysis project Ga0193961, IMG submission 140371) | Microbial mat bacterial communities from the Broadkill River, Lewes, Delaware, United States - FB_4_MG | ecosystem: Environmental > Aquatic > Freshwater > River > Microbial mats | place: USA...
CTAAAAATAGTAAACTTTGGAAGGGATATCGTCTTATTAGTATTTCATTTAATATCATTGATGGGCTGAATGAATTAAGAATAAAAAAGGTAAATTCAAAATGCCCTTTGATTATTGAAATATTCCCTAATAAAGTTGAAATAATACAAGATTAAGCCATGACAGAAGGAAAGAAATTCGAGGAAGATTTCAAGAAATCAATACCGGAAAACTGTTGGTTCTACCGTTTTAAGGATGGTACTGCCAGCTGGGAAAGGAATGAGGATAACAGTTTCAAAGCTGACAAAACCAGATTCCAGGCTAAAAACATTTGCGATTGCCAGGTATTTAATGGTGTTAATCTTTTCCTCCTGGAATTAAAGTCAACAAAGAGCAAATCCTTGCCACTTTCGATGGTCCGGGCTAATCAGATAAAGGAACTTACTACGGCTTCAAAATTCAGCGGAATAGTAGCGGGATTTGTTGTAAACTTCAGGTCCGTGAATGAAACCTACTTTATTACGATCGATCAATTCAATAGATTTGTAAATGAAGGATCCCGGAAGAGCATCCCGTTGGATTATTTCTTTCATAAAACAATTCGCATTGGTCAGGAGCGCAAAAGAGTTAGGATGAGATATGACTTGAGAAATTTTTTTAATAAATCATTACTTTTCTAATACAATAATTATGGAAGAAAAACAGATTAAATTCGAATCATGGGCAATTGTTGAATTATTTGGCCACAATCAATTAGCCGGCAAAGTAACAACTGAAACCATCGCGGGGCAGGAATTTGTAAGGATAGACGTGCCAAAAACAAGTAAAGTACCAGAATTCACAAAGTATCACCTACCAACTGCCGTATATGGCATTACACCAGTAGATCAGGATTATGCAACCAGAATGGCTGAACGCATGCAAGCCCAGCCAATTAATGACTACAAACACAATGAAGTCATTAAAGAGATTATCAAGGATAAAATGGAAAATTTGAAATTATCTATTGATTAATGTCGTATATTTGAAGGTCAGTGAATTTAATCATAATACATATCGCACTTTGTTTGTATCTCATATACAAAATACTATTCATCAAATCGGAAGGACTGATTTGTTTCGATAATACCGAAGCGTTGAAAAGGTTGATAACTGGCCTTATTAACTATACGATATCAGATAAAGAGCGTGAGTATGGCTAACTCCATTCAATTGCTACCAGATTAAGATATCAATATAAACAATTACAGTTATTTTCTAAGAAATCACAGGTAGCAATTATGATGACTAATCGTAATTCCAAATTAAGCCTTGATCATTACTGATTAGTTATTTCTCATTTGATTAAATGAATATACAAAAAACCATCCCCAAACAGAGCGGATGGTTTTTTTATGCCTGGAAATCAGCACTAAAAGTACTTTAAAAAAATGTCGTTCGAACATTGAAAAATCGGCAAGCTATACGCATATAAAAGGGCAAGCGAAATAATCTCGTAACTTATTGAATATCAATATCGGGACCAATGTAGTTAAATAGAAAAGGGCAAGCCAATGGGCGTTCGACCGGGAAATACAAGGGCAAGCAAGGGGCAAGCAAGGGGCAACAACATAAGAAGGAAAGAAAGAAAGAAGTAAAGAAGTAAAGAATATAAAGGGGGATTTATTGTTTTTCTTTCCATTGTTTTTTTTCTAACTTTACGACGAAAATTTTCAAAAAAGATAATTCAGTGATTGGATTCGTAAAAGCAAATATCAATAGTTCATCCATACACGATGCCGCCAGGCAAGAGGAGCAACTATTGGTTTTTACAAAATCAGAGCTTCAATCTGATTCAGCAATTGTTCAGAAATTATCTGATTGGGCAAAAAGGAACTCCAATGATGGCAACCACTATGAAAACTTCATTCGTAGCGTATTCAAGCCTGACATTGCCCTAAAATTCATGAAATATCTTAGGAGGCCTATCGTCAGTGCGAAGCTTGTCAATAAGCGCATAATCCCAAACCTGAAAAGGGTATTCCATGCGGAAGATTCAGAATTTGATTACGTTGTTTCAAATGTTGATGAATCGGAATTCATTCAGGATATTTCCAACAAAAAAACAATCGAAAAGATTTTTGAAACGTTAATGTTTCATCATAATTCGATCTATATCACTGACGTAGTTCCTGACAGTGAGAACATGCCAAAACAATTCATTATCCCGATAGATATCGTTAATTCAATCCAATTGAATAACTGTGGGGATATTGAAAAGATTTCATATCGTTCCGCGATTGTTGGTGAAGATGGCAAGTCGATAAAGGGATTCACATACATTGATTCAGAATCGTATAAATTTTACGATCAGGAAACTGAAACAGAGCTCGTAAACAATCCGCATGACCTGGGATATACGCCTGCAAGGTTTGTTTCATCGGTACCGTACGATAAAACTGGTGTTGTTCGTGAAAGTATTTTTACCTACATGAGGACCCAACTTGAGGAATATGTGAGTTTGAAAACGATTCAAACAATGATTGAGCCGAACGGGGCCATTCCTGTTGCTTTTAAACTCGATTTCAAAGTTGAAAATACTCAAAAAGATATTGATGGACCGGATCAAGAGCCACCTTCAGACAACCCAATGTCAAGTAAGCGGGCTAAATATGCAAGTCAAACAGGTTTAGATCCTGGCGAAGGTTTCTTAAATGCTGGCTCATTGTATACCGTTCCCATTATGCAAGATATTAACGGGAAGATTGATACTGAAGTTGTTAAAAATGGTTTTAAATGGGAGTTTATACCAACTGAAGCACTTGAATACCTGGATAAGAGGATTAAAGATATTGAGGAGGACATTGTACGTTCATTGATTGGTGATGTCATTGGCCAGGTGGAACAAGCTCAAAACGAAATGCAGGTTGCAAAGTCAACGACAACCCTTCAAAATACCTTGAGAGATTTAAGCAACAATCTATCTCAAATAAAAACCGGGATCGATACTGATTACCTAAACGTTCGATATAGTCCGGAAAAGGTGCAATTTGTTAAGGCTTTCTTCGGATCCGACTTCTTCCTTGAATCTGAAGATTCGTTATACGAGAGGTTGGGAAAAACGTCAAATCCAATTGAGCGGAAAAATATCCTAATCCGGATTAACGCGAATAAGTACAAAAACAACCCTAAAAAGCTTTCCAGGACCAAAATACTCTACAATTTACTTCCGTATAGCTATGATGGGGATTTTGATACGGCACTTGAGCAGGAGATTGTTAGTGAGGAGCAAAAGAGGCTACAGTTGCAATTTGATTATTATCTGAATATATTTGAGGCTAAATACGGGGATATCGTTGAGTTTTTTAACAGTCAAGACAGCGACCCGCAACAAACATTTATTTTAATCAAAAATTTGTTGAATCAAATTATTAAGCAGGATGAACAAAGCAATAAAACTCCAGTTAGTCAAGGGGCGTAAGAAAACTTACGATGAAGCCGGTACCTTGCAAAATGAAAATCAAACGGCAACGTTTGACCAAACCACTATTGAAAATCTGATTTCAAACATCAAGGAATCAGGGTGGAGTCATTTCAAAGTTTTGTCGGTTTACAGAATTGAGAAATACACTGCCAAGATTGAAGGTAAAGATATTCACAAAGAGCGTTTTGTGGAGGACAAAAAAGAAGCTATTGCCTATCAAAAGCGCATTGATGAGGCGTTGAAATCGATTTCCGCTAAGGAGCCAAAGGATGACTATAAGCAAGCTTACGAAGAGCAGGCCAAAGTCAACGAAAAGCAAGCGATGGAAAACAAAGAGTTATCCAGCCGCCTTGAGAATATGGAGAAACTAATGGAGCAGATGGTTGCAAATCAAAACGCACAACCGCCCGGACCATTAAAAATCACCCCTGTTGTTCCTACTGTTGAAGGTGAAATTATTGAAAAGCCTAAGCCAACTGATGCAAAACCGCTTTGGGTTGATTACATCCAGAAGAGAGGATACGATATTGATCCTGAACAAACCAAGCCGATTTTAATGGAATTGGTTGAAGCTATTGAGAGTACAAACCAGTAATAACACTATAAGCATAACAGACTATGCCATACGAATTGCCAGAAGAAGTAGTAAAAGCCAATAATCTCAGCGAAGATGCTGTAAAGGCTATAAATGAAGGTTTTGCAACCCACGAACAAAGCATTGTTTCAGAATGGGAAACCAAGGCCAACACTAATGCACAGGGTATCATTGACGGTGCATTAAAGCCAGTTAACGAATTGACCGGAATTCAGCGGAATGACGGTGAGAAAGCAGCTGATTATCTAAAAAGAGTAGGTGAATTGTATCCCAAAGGGAAGCTCGAAGCAGAAAACGGTAGGTTGAAAACTCTTGAAGCTGAACTTCAGGAGAAGATTAAGAATGGTAACGGCGATGCAGCTTTGAAGCAGCAACTCGAGGAGGCCCAAGGTAAAATTGCTAAGTTTGACGAGTTTATTGCTGAAAAGGATAAATCAATCAATACCTTGAAAACAGAGCATTCAGCATACAAGCAAAAGGCTGCGTTCAATTCTGAGAAGCCTGTTTTTAATAAGGATGCTAATGCGTTTGAGATTGATGCAAAGTGGAAGAAGTTCATGACTGATTCACTTGAAAAAAACGAAGTTAAATTCGATGAAAACGGAACTCCGTACCTGGTGGATAAAGAGAATGAGTTTGTAAAGGTTAAATTGAGTGACGCCATTGCAAATGATGAATCTTTGAAAGCATTGATGGAAGGGCGTAGAATTGACGGTAGCAACAGTGATCCAGCAAAAGAAGTGCAAATAGACGGAGTTCCTTTCAAAGTAAAGGAAGGGGCTACAAAAGCGGAAATTCACAAAGCTATTGAGCAACAATTGTCAAAAGATGGCGTTAAAGTCATAGACGATGCATACGCTAAAAAGTTTGCTGAATACTGGAATAAAATAACTAATCCAAAGAAATAGGCGACAGACCGCCAAATAAAAAAAACATAGCGACAGACCGCTAATACTTTAATTTTAAACAACATGCCATTTTTAGATCCCAGTTTTATTCTGGATTTTCAAGATCAAGGTGGATCTTCTGATTTTCAACAGAATCAGAATGGTTTGATTGATGCGGTGGTTGAGCGTGGTAACCCGACCCTGGGGCAAAGAGGTTCATTCCTTACGCCTACAGCATTAGAAACGCTTAGGACCATCTCAGGAGCACGAGACAATAAAATTCCCGTAATCAAGGATGATGATGCGGTTGTTGTGACTACTCCTGGATTCGATCAGATACCTGATAATCTTCCTAATTCAGATCAGTACGGATTTACAGCGTTCGATATCTTTTCAGGTATGCGCTTTTATCCAGGAATGTACGGAACCAATGCAATCTCTGCCGAATTCGAGCGGGATAATCGCATGCAAAGAATTTTGCGAGCCATGGCAACAAAACTTGAAGAAGTTTTAAGCACTGTTGCTGAAACGCGCAAAACTCAATTATTAAACTTCACTACTCAAGCATCACAAGGTAGTGGCACTTTTGTTTTTGATGGTACCGGCGATACTTTGAATATCTCAAAGGATGCGCAAAGGGAAACAATGTTTCACAACATGACATCTTTGGCAGTTGCCAATAAGTTACCTGGGAATTATTCTCTTGTAGGATCTCCATTGGCCCTATTGAGCCATGATTCAGCCGTTCAGCAGTCAGGTGCTAACAATGCTGTAAATCTTCAGTATCCAATGAATCAGTGGATTCAGGAACGTTATTACCAATCTCATTTCCTTCAGCCTGGAGCCGATAATTTTAGCGGTTATTTCATGCGTGACGGATCGTTAGGTATGGTTTCCAACCATCCATATGATTTCATCAATGGAACTGAAATTAATGGCATGAAATGGGGTATTTCTCCAGTGCCTTTGCAAGGTATCCGGATGCGTCCGAATATCTATATCAACAACAATGCTGTTGATGCTACTTCCTTGGTTAAGCAAGGCGCCGCTCCTATTGACACTAACCTTTTGATGTCACATTTCGAAGAAATGGCCATTTGGTTACGTGTTTACGTGGTTTATCCTTATCAGACAGATTTTGCAACTCGAGCAAATGATATCTGGAAACTTAGAGGTTTAACAACTTAATTCGTTATCATGGGAACTTATTTCAAAACAAAAGAAACCGGTGATCTTGAATTTCGCGCACCAGGTGGGGGTGATGGAGCTAATGCAGCTCTGGCATCTCAAGTATTAACGATCGCTGACGCGGCCGTTGGTGCTACCTCTATTGATGCCAAAGCTGGAACCATCATTGTTGATGAGGGAAGCAATTCAGCAAATATCAATATCATTAATACTGCCGATACTGTAACAACTGTAAAAGAAAATGGCCCTGCCCTTTTCACAATTACAAAAGATACGGCTGCAAGTATCAATGTGTATATTGAGAATGGTGTTGTTAATGTTCAAAACCTAACGGGTGCGGAGATTACCGTAACTGTTAAAGCTGTAGTTTAATGGCTGTACTTACTTTTGCAACCGATTTTACTTCGAGCGTGAAGCTTGATAACCAACTTACAGGTGTCCCGGATTCTGGTTTTTACTGGAATCGCGGGGTGCACCCGTTAGTTACGGTTAATAACTTGCTCCAATATTTGCCTTTTTTCGAAGGTTCGTTTAATGCCTGGGAAGTTGGCACCACCTATGGAAAATACGAAACAACGAAAAGCGAGGATGATATTGTTGATGTTGGTGGTGTTTTATACCAAAGTTTGACTGATTCAAACATTGGCAACGATCCCACTTCATCACCTGCAAATTGGTTGGGGACTAATATTGAGAGTCTTGTTATTAAAGGTTTTATTGATCAAGTTTTGGTCAATATGTACTCGAATTTAGGGTTGCAAAAGAAGCTAATTGAAAAACAGCAGTACTATAATATTGGTGAGAATACAGTTGATTTAACAGGCTTAGGTGATTTTATTGGATGGGCTTTCGAGGCCAGGGGGAGCGATTACATAACCATAAACATTGATGGTATTAACCTGCAAGCGGATGACGCTACACCGGTTAATTTGTACGTTGTGAACCAGGGGCAGTTATTGGAAACAATACCCATAACTCCTAAAAATGGTGTTATGGATTTCGATCCTATATCAATATCATTTGATGGCTTTGGTAGGCTTTTATTGCTTATTGACAGCCGGGAGGTGATCACTGACAATCCATATGTAGACCCTCTTAGATTCGATTCATTTGTTGCCGTTCCAATTATCGGAAAAGGTACCGCTCCAGAGGATGCGGAGATTTCAGATAACTTTAATGGTAACGGACTCAATTTTCAGATTTCAACCAGGAAAAACCCACAAAGATACATTGAGGATAATTTGATCAATGTGGCCAATCTCCTGCAGGTTCAATTTGCCATTGACTTTTTACAGGTCATGCTTAATAACCCTAATTCCAGAAGTAATAGGGCTCAGCGCATCACATCCGATCAAATAAACCGGAGTGAGCTAATGATTGAGCTTAAGAATCTGGAAGGTTTGACGGTGGCGAAGAAATACAACCAACTTCTGAAAGAAACAAAGAGGTCGATAGATAGGAGCCAGGATACCCAAATCAAGCCTGAAAAAAGATATGTGATGAGAGGGGGTACGTTATGATTGGGATCGATGCCGTAATTGCGGAAATGAACCAACATTTTACAGATACCCTTTGGCAGGATAAAGGAGTCCAACGGGATTTCTTCGGGAGAGTTTTCCGAAATAAGGACCGGGATAACAAATTAATGCCTCAAATATTGAAAGGTAGAGAGTATCAGGAAGTTTTATTTGATGATAAAATTCCTGTTACTTGCTTTTACGATTGCGAGGATAAGGCGGGATCCGATCAGTTTCAGTATCAAAGGAAAACCGGGATAATCTTAATTGTTAATCTCACTAAATTATACCCTGAAATAACAGACTACCGGCCGGAACAAGAGGCTGAATACGATGTAAAACAGGCTTTAAGTTATTCACCTGCCGTATTTGATGACATTGAAACCGTTTACAATATGGATTCGTATGGTGACTTTGCAACTGAAAGCTTGAGAGAGGCCGCAAATCTCCAGCCATGGTTTGTTTTTAGGATTAATATAAACCTTAGTTATTTACTTGATAATTGTTAGACTATGTTCTTCGAAGAATGTCAACAGGATCAAAAGGTTTTAGGATTTGATTTTTTATGCCAAGTATTTGGTGTACCTATCATGTATATCCTGACGCCTGGAGATTTTTCAATACCCGCAGCAGATGCGAAGGTTCTGGCCAACTGGACACCTTTTATTCAGGCAAGCGATAGCACAAAGATCTTTCCGTCTCCAAAGGTTAAATCAACCGAAAACGCGAGCGAAGATAATGTGTATGATGAAACAGCAACCGGTGAAGATAAGGTGCGCGATGGAAAGGTTAAATTCCTATTTAGCCACTCTACCTCACCAGATCTCCACAAGAGATTGCGCTCACATATCGGTAAAGGTGGAGGTATCATAATGGGTACCCAAAACAACAACCTTATCGGTTATTCTGATGATGATACAAACCTGAAGCCATGGACCAGGGAATTACTTGATGTAAGAAATTGGACTATCAACGATGGCACAAACTCTACGGTCACTCAGGTGTATGTTGTACTTGCCGATACCATCCAATCACAGGATCAAATTGTATCCGTGAAGTTTGCTCCTGGTGTACTTAAATTGAAAGATTTAAAAGGAGCCACTTTGCAGAATGCAGTTTATACAGCTGGTGTTGGAAATACAGTTACTTTCGAGGCTGTTGATTCAATGCATGGCCAGGGCATCCTTGGTTTGACTACTCCCGACATCGTAATCAAAGATGCAACCGGATTAGCAGTGACCGGAACGTTGGCCTATGATGGTGACGGGAAGAGTTACACTTTCGATCCTGATTCTGATTTCACACCGCAGGTTTACACTATTGAGTATGCCGCATCCGATGCGATGGCATTAGAGGGATACAAAGGTGAAACTGTATTACCATTTACCGCGACCTAATGGCTAAGAAAAAGAAAATTTTCAATCCATCCCATGTAAGTTTTGACGGGGTGGATTGGAGCTTAGCCAGCATCGAGGGTTTAAGTAGGGAGGATTTCGAAAAGAAATGTATGAAATATCCACTTTTCAGAAAAGATCCACAGCGCGATAAAAGGATAGAAGCACATTGGAATAAACTTCAAAGCCACTTTCCTAAAAAAGCGGAAGAAAAAAATAAGGGGCTTTAAGTCCCTTTTTTTATATCTCATGGATTTAAAAAGATTACATAGTAACTTAGTGGCCATTCGGAACAATTGGAGTTCAATACTTGAAGCATTGTTGAACGAGTTTGCACCGGATTTTCACCAGGCACTAAGGGACCAACTGAGAGTAGGTATTGCAGGTGATGGAAATCAGATAGGTGAATATTATTCATCCGAATACATAAGCTTTAAAGAAAGTATTGGATCCATAACCGTACCAAATGTAGATTTACTGGTTACCGGGGCTTTTTATGAATCGATACACGGATTGTTTGAAGATGGAGAATTATGGTTTGAGGCCAGCGATTCAAAAGCCGTTAAATTAGTAGATCAATACGGGGAAGAGATTTTAGAATTAACCTTGGAGAATGTTGATAACGTGGCACTAACCAAGATATCACCAGCACTTGAAAAACTTATTATAAAACTAATATTCAAATGATTAAATCAATAAATAGAGCGACATTAAGAAAGTATCCTCATTACAAAAGTATTGATGATTTGAAGTTGTGGAATTTTGATATGATTTCACAGACAGGTAATATAAGCTATTTAGTAAAGGAAAGGGCCGGTAAAAAAACACGTGAATATCCAATACAACTACCTAAAATCGTTGAGGAAAGATTAACGGAAGTGTATCAAAATATTGCAGATGAATATCTGAATGCAATTGGTGAATTTGACGACCGAAAGGTTCAGATGGAAATTGAGCGTGAGATTTTACAATTAAGGACCGAATATATGACAATAAGAAATTGTGTTTTCTCATTGAAATTAAAATACGATCCTGAAATTGCGTACGTCCTGGAGGAATTCGGTTATTCAATTGATGAAAATCAAGAAATGGAGCCGCAATTTGAAAGGATAATGCACCAGGCAAGCAATTTGATTACTCAGTATAGTATCGAGGAAAAAAACCTTGAATTTGAGAAAGAAAAACTAAGTAACACCAACGGAGAGAAGAAGAGTTCAATTTACGACTCTTTAATAATTCTTGGTAAATTTCAAGGATACCGATTGGATCCTAAAAAAATAACTGTCTCTGAATATTTGGGGATGCGTAAAAGCTTAGCAGATGCCAATAAAAACAAGCGACATAATAAACAGTAATGAGGTAGTCAAAGCATTTGATCAAATTACTGATGCAGTTGAATTAAGTCAAAAAGCAGTTAATGAGCTTATTGCTGAAGGTAAGGAATTATCTAAGGCTTTGGGAGGTGCTAACCTGGCTGATGTTACGAAAGCTCAGAAAACTTACAATACACTTGTTAAAGATTCTCAGACCATTGAGAATAATACAATCAAGATACTCCAGAATAAGGAAAAACTGGAGCAGCAAGCCGTAAGAACTACTGAGCAAAAAAAGAAAGCTTTAATTGCAGAGGAGAAGCTAAAACAAAGCAAATTACGTACAGAACAACAGCTTTTAGCGGCTGAAAAGAAACGAGCCAAAGAAGAGCAGGCCGAACTAAATAGGCAGGCCAAATTAAATAGTAGATATGCGCAAACATCTAAAAGGCTTATTGATTTAAGGAATAAGGCCAAAGATGTTGCATTAACATATGGCACCACTTCCAAGAGATTCAAAGTTTTACAACGTGAAGCACTGAAGCTCGATAGCAGCCTAAAAAAAATCGATTCCTCACTAGGTCAAAATCAAAGAAATGTAGGAAACTATACGAAGGGATTAGGAAGTTTAAAAGGTGCTTTCATGGGAGTTGCCGGCGCACTTGGTTTCGTAGGTGGGATCCAATTATTTGCAAAGGCCATAAAAGATGGTGTCCGGATAACTAAACAATTCGAAAAGCAAAATGCTGTTTTAGCTTCCGTTCTTGGAAAAACCAGGAAGGAAACTGTTGCACTCCAAAAAGAGTCTCAGCGCCTGGGGGCCAATACTGCATTTACAGCGACTGAGGTTGTAGATTTACAGATTGAGCTTGCACGACTTGGAAAGACAGAAGAGGAGATAATTGCAAGTACAGAGGGTATTATTGATGCTACAATTGCCCTGGGATCCGAAACGGGAGAGACAGCCGCACTTGTTGGGGCCACACTTAACGCATTTAATCTTGGAGCAAATGAAAGCTCTAAAGTTGCTGATATCCTTACCTTATCAACCCAAAGGAGCGCATTAAGCTTTGATAAATTAAACACAGCGCTTCCAATTGTTGGAGGTGCGGCCGCCGCCGCCGGCGTTAAACTTGAAACGGTAGTAGCTCAGTTAGGAAAAGCAGCTGACAGGGGGATTGATGCTAGTACGGCAGCGACTTCATTACGTAATATTTACATTGAATTAGCGTC
>Ga0193961_1000826_pt1 | contig 11566 bp, 4 predicted proteins | sample FB_4_MG_FD_140371 | JGI IMG/M metagenome (GOLD analysis project Ga0193961, IMG submission 140371) | Microbial mat bacterial communities from the Broadkill River, Lewes, Delaware, United States - FB_4_MG | ecosystem: Environmental > Aquatic > Freshwater > River > Microbial mats | place: USA...
GGGCTGGATTCCCCTGGCCGCGCAGTTCCTGCAACGGCACCCAGAGGTGGCGGTGGTCTGCGGACGTCGCCGCGAGCGCTTCCCCGCGGCCTCCCTCTATAATCAGCTCTGTGATACGGAATGGGACACGCCCATCGGCGAGACCAAGGCCTGCGGCGGGGACGCGCTGATGCGACTGGAGGCTTTGCGTGCGGTAAAGGGCTATCGGGCTGACCTGATCGCAGGCGAAGAGCCTGAAATGTGCCTGCGTCTGCGCCAAAAAGGTTGGAAAATCTGGCGGATTGAGGCGGAGATGACCCTGCATGACGCCCAAATGACCCGTTTTGGCCAATGGTGGAAACGTAGCCGCCGCGCTGGCTATGCCTTTGCCCAGGGCGCAGCCCTGCACGGGGCCCCACCTGAACGCCATTGGGTGTCCGAAACCCGGCGTGCGCTGATTTGGGGCGGAGTTTTGCCACTGTTTGTGCTGCTTTCAATGCTGGTGATCACGCCCTGGATGGGGCTGGCAGCAGCGATTTACCCCCTACAGTTGTTGCGCCTGACAGCACGCATGGGGCTGCGCCCTGCCTGGTTTTCCTTGCTTGGGAAATTTGCCGAATGCACGGGCGTTCTGGAGTTCGGTTGGAACCAACTGCGCGGCAGAAATCGCAAAATTATTGAGTATAAATAGGCCGTTTGCGGCGCTTTCTTTCGGTTTGCTTTCTATACAAGCTGTGGAATATGGCGCTTCAGTGCCGGCGCCGGTGCCTAGAGCCGCCAGGGGCAGGTCTCAGGACCGGTTGCGCAGCGCTTTCCATATCTGGCCAGGAAGAATGGCAAAGCACTTGGCATAGCGCGGCACCATTCGTGCCGGGCTGCTCAAGGCGCGCCAGAGCCATTCCATAGCGATCTGACGCACCCAGTGGGGCGCGCGGGTCTGATGGCCGCCCAGGAAATCCAGCCCCGCGCCGACCGAGGCAAAGCCAACCAGCGGCGCTGCACTGCGGCCACGGTGGGCCAGGCTCTCTTGCTTAGGTGCGCCCAGGGCTAGAAAGCAAAGCCGGATGCCTTTGCTGTTCAAAGTACCAAGGATCTCACCCGCCTCGTCTCCCTGCGGGTCAAACACCCCGGAGGGCGCATAGCACCAGGCCAGGTCCAGAGCTGGCACCTGAGCTTCCAGATGAGCCTTGGCATCCTTGAGGGCCACGTCGGTGCTGCCCACCAAGGCCACGGGCACCCCAGCGGCCGCGGCCAGACGGCAGAGCGGCAGCACCATATCGGAGCCTGGCATCAGCTCAACCGGTCGGTTTGCCAGTTGCGAAAGCCAGACAATTGGCCGCCCATCCGCCACCACCAAATCCTGCCCCAGGTAGGCATCCAGGAAATCAGCTGATTGGGCCAGTTTGACCAGGTGGTCCAGGTTCACCGTCGCCAATGAAAAACCTTCCCCCTCAGCGAACCGGCGCAGAACCTCGCTCTCCAACGCGGCGCGCGTCGGTACGTTCACTGTGATCCGCTGGCCTTGAAATTCAAAAAACACCTGTTCACTCCTGCGCTGAGCCCAAAACCGCGAGCGGCCATTTTCCAAGCAGCGCTGCGCAAATACCGCGCAAAAGGCTTTGGCTCAAGTCACTCTAGCAGAACTGGCTGAATATGGCCTTTCGCTCTTCCCGTCCTATCCTTTTGGATATGATCAGCGCGAAATCCACCGCGACAATCACAGGTTGCTGTTTTATCTTGGGCCTAATCCGCAGGCTCAAGCCCCTCTTGGCCATCAGCCCGTCATCAAATCCCCATCGCCCTGCCGCAATTGGAGACTATTTCGATTTCATGCCTAACGCACTTGCCTCTTTGATGCTGCTGCTCTGGCCTCTGGTCAGCCTGGTGCTGTTCCGGCGTCTCCCGCTGGAACGGGCCATATTGTGGTGTATTTTGGCAGGCTATATGATCCTGCCTCCGGTGGCCGAGTTCGACCTCCCACTGGTGCCGGACATGGATAAATTCACCATTCCTTCCATCATGGCCTTTGTACTTTGCGTAGGTCTGTTGAGAAAAAAAGTCCCACTCTTACCGCGCCACCCACTGGCTAAGGTTCTGACGCTGCTTTTTGTCCTAGCGGTTATTCCAACGGTAATGACAAATGGCGACCCGGTGATTTTTGAGGTGCTGGCGGATGCCGATCCAATCGTCTTTATCACCGATATGCTGCCTGGGCTCAGGTGGCGCGACCTTGGCTCGGTGATGATCAATCAGGTGATCATTCTGATGCCTTTCCTGTTGGCGAGACGCTACCTTTCCTCGCCTGAGGGGCAAAAAGAACTGCTGCTGGCCTTCTGCATTGCCGGGCTTGCTTATTCGATCCCCTCGCTGTTTGAGATCCGGTTCAGCCCCCAGATCAACACCACCATCTATGGCTTCTTCCAGCATGATTTCTCGCAGACCATGCGCCAGGGTGGCTTTCGCCCCATTGTCTTTATGCCCCATTCGCTCTGGCTCGCCGTGTTTATGTTCTCGGCCCTGCTGGCCACCACCGCGCTGGCACGAGCGGCCCAGGAAAAGAGGCGTCTGAATCTCGCTTTGGCGGCGGCCTATCTCTTTGTTGTACTGGTGCTGTGCAAAAGCTTTGCTTCGCTGGCCTATGGCTTGAGCTTTGTGCCGCTGGTGGCACTGGCCTCACCGCGCTGGCAAATTCGGGTCGCCATCGTTTTGGCCTCGATCGCCATCACCTACCCGATGCTGCGCAATCTGGGCCTGATCCCTACCGAGGCGATCCTGGCCCAGGCCGAGGCGATCAGTCCCGAGCGGGCCCAATCCCTGGGCTACCGCTTTGACAACGAAGCCATGATGCTGGGCCGCGCCGCGGAAAAACCCTGGTTTGGCTGGGGCGGCTGGGGTCGCAATCTGGTGCGCGAGCTGGAAACCGGTGCCATTCTCTCAATCCCGGATGGCCATTGGATCCTGGTCTTTGGCACCCTGGGCTGGCTGGGCTATCTGGCGGAGATGGGGCTGTTGTCGCTGTCGGTCTTCCTGCTGGGCATCGAGATCCACCGCCGCGGCACCAAGGAGATCTCCCCCTATGCCACGCCCATCGCGCTGATCCTGGCCGCGACCATGGTGGATATGCTGCTCAATGATACCCTGGTGCCGATGACCTGGCTCTGCGTTGGGTCGGTTCTGGGCTATGCAGAACGCCTGCGCTATCCCGGCCTGTTTGAAAAACCTCGTGCGCTCTTTGAGGGCAGGCAGGTCTTGATGCCGCAGTCCCTGTCCCTGAAACCGCCCCGCCATATATGATAACCATGCCTTATTGTTTCCGCTTTTATACCCGTTTTCAACATCAAGCCTTCACAGCATTGCCGCAGTGAAGAACCATTTTCGCCTTGGGTAAGAAGGATTCGTAACCGCCCGGCAGAACAACTGGCAACGGCCAGCAGATCCGCCACCGATTGCGCCTCTGACCACCCAACAGACAATCGCCTCTCCTGGGGCACCGGGCTCCGCTTTTCGGCACAGTGGAGCAGTCCGGCAGGGGAGACATCTTAGGTTTGCCGAGAGTAAAGGTCGGTGTTTTTCGTGGCAAAGACAGCAGATCAGCGTTCCGTCTCTCCCCATTACAGCGGGGATATCGCCATTGTAGGCATGTCGGTCAATGTGCCGGGTGCCGAAGGGGTCGAGACCTATTGGAACAACCTTCGCGCGGGCATTGAATCCATTGTACCGCTCGAGCGCGAGGCCTTGCTCGAGGCCGGCGTCTCTGCTGCCACCCTGGCTGATCCCAACTATGTCCCCCATGCCGCCCTGCTCGACGGCTTTGCCGATTTTGACGCCGAGTTCTTTGGCTTCAGCCCCAAAGAAGCTGCCATTCTGGACCCGCAACACCGCAAATTCCTAGAAGTGGCCTGGGGCGCGATGGAAAACGCCGCCCATCCGCCTGAAAGTTTGAAAGAACCCATCGGGGTCTATGCCGGCTGCGGCATGGGCAGCTATTTTTACTTCAATATCTGTTCCAATCCCGGTCTGGTGGATGAGGTGGGTATGTTCCTGCTGCGCCATACCGGAAACGACAAGGACTTTCTCACCACACGCGTCAGCCATGTCTTTGATCTCAAAGGGCCCTCGGTCAATATTCAAACCGCCTGCTCCACCTCCCTGGTGGCAGTACACTATGCCTGCAAAGCGCTGCGCGCAGGCGAATGTGGCATGGCTCTGGCCGGGGGGGTCACCATCGATATGCCGCAGGGGCGCGGTTATCTCTATAAAGAGAACGAGATCCTCAGCCCCGATGGCCATTGTCACGCCTTTGACCATCGCGCTCAGGGCACTGTTTTTGGCTCAGGCGCAGGTGCTGTTGCCCTGCGTCGGCTCGAGGATGCGCAAGCCGATGGCGATCACATCTGGGCCGTAATCAAGGGCTCTGCCATCAACAATGATGGCGCTGACAAGGCCGGCTATCTGGCGCCTTCGGTCGGCGGTCAGGCTGCGGCTATTCGCAGCGCGCTGACAGAGGCCGATATTTCTGCCGACACAATTGACTATGTTGAATGCCATGGCACCGGCACCTATCTGGGCGACCCGATAGAGGTCTCCGCCCTGACAGAAGCCTATCGCGACAGCACCGAGGAGACCGGCTATTGTCGCATCGGCTCGGTGAAAACCAACATCGGCCATTTGGATACAGCGGCAGGCATTGCCGGCCTGGTCAAAACTTCGCTGGGGCTGAAGCATCGCGAAATCCCACCTTCGCTGGGCTATGAGGCCCCCAATCCTGCTATCGATTTTGACAGCTCCCCCTTCAAGGTGAATGACCAGCTCGCCCCCTGGACCTCACACAGCGGTCCACGCCGCGCCGGGATCAACGCGCTAGGGGTGGGCGGCACCAATGCCCATGCCATTCTGGAAGAGGCCCCTGAACGCGGCCCTTCCGAAGAAAGCGATTTCCCCTTTCATGTGCTGTGCATTTCCGGCCAGTCGAGATCCGCGCTCAACGCCAATGGTGCAGCCCTGGCGGACTATCTGGAGACCAACCCAGAGGTGGATCTGGCAGATGTCGCCTTTACCCTGAAACAGGGCCGCCGTGGCTTTGCTAAACGCCGGGTGCTGGTGGCAGAAACCGCAGCCGAGGCTGCCGCATTGCTGCGCGCCGGGGATCCACGCCAGGTCTTTGACCATGAGTGCTTGGGCGATGCGCCAGAAGTCGTGTTCTCCTTCCCTGGGGGTGGTGCACAATATGCTGGCATGGCGCGCGATCTCTACGAGACCGAACCCGTCTTTGCCGATTGGATGGACCGGGGGCTGGAGCATCTGCAACCACAGCTGGACTTTGACATCCGCGCGCTGTGGCTACCGGAGGACGGTGAGGAGGCCACGGCCAATGCCCAGCTGCAACGCCCCTCGGCGCAGTTGCCGTTGATCATGATGGTTGAATATGCACTGGCGCAGCTCTGGATCAGCTGGGGCATTCGCCCCTCGGCGCTTGTGGGCCACTCCATGGGGGAAAACACTGCGGCCTGTTTGGCTGGGGTTATTTCCTTTGAGGACTGCATTGATCTGGTGCTGCTGCGCGGACGCCTGTTTGATCAGGTGCCTGCTGGCGGAATGTTGTCGATCGCCCTGCCACTGGCCGAGGTTCAGGCGCTGATTGGGGAGGATCTGGACATTGCCAGCGTCAATGCCCCCAGCCTTACAGCCGTTTCTGGACCGCAAGCCGCGCTGGACGCTCTGGCCACAAAGCTCGCCGCGCAAGAGGTGGATTTCCAGCGTATCCAGATTGATATCGCGGCGCATTCGCGCATGCTGGATGGTATACTTGCAGAGTATCGCGCCTTCCTCGCCGGGCTGAACCTGGCGGCGCCGCAGTTGCCAGTGGTTTCCAACCGGACCGGCCAGCCCCTGACCGCAGAGCAGGCTACGGATCCGGACTACTGGGTGGGCCAGCTGCGCAATACAGTGATGTTCGCCGATTGCATCACAACCCTTGCTGCCACCCCAGGTCGGGTGTTCTTAGAGGTTGGCCCGGGCAAAGCGCTTAGCGCGCTGACTCAAATGTCCCCAGCGGTAGAGCCCAATCAGGTGCTCAGTGCCCTACGCCACCCAGATCAAGATATCATGGACGACGCCTATTTCTTTGGCGTCATTGGTCGGCTTTGGTCCTGTGGCGTCGAGGCCGACTGGGATCAGATCTGGGGCGAGGCCAAGCGCCATCGCCTGCCCCTGCCCGGCTACCAGTTCCAAAGGAGCCGCTATTTCATCGCGCCGGGTACACAACAGCACCAGGAAAACGCACCGCTGCCCCGGCGCCATGACAGCCTGGACGACTGGGGATATCGCCCCGCCTGGCGCCCTCGCCTAGCCGATTGCCCCCTGGATATTGAGGCGGAACTGGCGGAGGCCCCGCAGAACTGGCTGATCTTTGCTGACGCCTGCGGGCAGGCTGTCGGCTGTGCCACCCGGCTGCGCGCAGCAGGCCATCGGGTCAGCCTGGTTCACCCTGGGGATACCTACGCAAAACTTTCTCAGGACGACTATGTCCTGCCTCCTGAACAGGGACGGTTTGGCTATGGGGCCCTGCTCGCCGATCTGGCAGAAGCCGAAGCCCTGCCCCATCGCATTGGGCATTTCTGGCTTGTCACCGGCCCGCAAGAGACCTTCCGCCCCGGCTCCTCCTTCTTTGACCGCAATCTAGAAATGGGCTTTGCTTCCCTGACGTGTTTGGCCCAAGAGCTGGGAAGTCTGGACCTGGATCATGCTATCCATCTGACGGTCTTCACCACCGGTGCGACACAGGTCGCCTCAGAAGCCCTCCCCGATCCGGAGAAAGCGATGATTGCCGGACCGGCCGGGGTCATCCCGCGTGAATTCCCCCTGTTCACCTGCGCCACGGTGGATATCGAATTGCCCCAACAACCCGGGTTTATCGCCTCTTTGCGCGGTGCAGCGCCCAGCGATCTGACACCGCAGCTGCTGGAAGAGCTCATGGCCGAGCCTGCCAATACTGTTGTGGCCTGGCGGGGTGACAGGCGGCTGGAACAGAGCTGGCGCAGCCTCCCCCTGCCGGAGCAGGCGAAAGAAACGGTCCCAAATCAGCCGGTAACGGATCTTCCCGTGTTCAGACCTGGCGGCCACTATCTGATAACGGGTGGTTTTGGCGGCATTGGCCTCGCCACGGCAGCGCATCTGATGCGCCACTACGATGCCAAGGTGAGCCTGGTGTCACGTCAGGGCCTTCCCCCGCGCACAGACTGGTCGCGCTATCTGGCCACGCATAGCCCTGCCAATCGCACCGCCCAGCGCATCCGCGCCATGCAGGAATTGGACGAGATAGGCACTGGCGCGGTGCTGCCTCTTGCCGCTGATATCTGCAACAGCACCGAGATGCGCGCAGCCCTAAACCAGGCCGAAGCCGAGTTTGGAGCCGTCAACGGGGTGATTCACGGGGCCGGTGTCATTGACGACGGACCAATCCTTGCCAAATCCGAAGCCCAGATCGCGCAGGTTCTGGCCCCCAAGGTCACCGGGCTGCGGGTCCTGCATGATCTGTTCCCAGACGGTAGCCTGGATTTGATGGTGTTGTTTTCCTCCTCTTCGACAGTGACACGGCCTGCGGGGCAAATCGACTATGTCGCCGCCAATGAATATCTGAACGCCTATGCGGCCCACCGCCTGGGCGATCAAACCCATGTCGTCGCGATTGACTGGGGCGTCTGGGCCGATACCGGCATGGCCGCCGAAGCCATGGCCGCGCGGCAGGGCAGTGCCACGCCGAGCCCCCGTCAAAGCTGCCCTCAGCCTCTTTTGGATGAGACCGGTTTTGATGCCTTTGGTAATCCGATTTTCGCCAGCGCACTGGATTCCGAACAGTCCTGGCTGGTAGAGGAACATCGCACCAAGGACGGCACCTCGTTGGTTCCCGGCACGGGCTATATCGAATGGATTGCCGAGAGCCTTGCCGCACAGGATCTCAAGGCGCCCTTTGAAATCAAAGACCTCTACTTTCTGCGCCCCCTTGTGGTAGATCCATCTGCCCCGCGTGAGGTCCTGTTGCGGCTGGTTGCGCAGGATGCGGGTTATTCATTTTCCACCCATAGCAGCCTCAGCACCGGAGGATATGCTCTTAACGCTGAAGCAAACATCGAACTGCTGCCCGGTGCGAAGGCACCACCAGCGCTGGATCTGACCACTATCACGTCTCGCTGTCCGCAGGTAAAAAACGCCACAGCCGATCACAGCCTGCAGTCGCCCCAAGAGGTTCATCTTAACTTTGGCCCCCGCTGGCAGGTTCTGCACCAAATGGCATTGGGTACCCATGAAGGCCTGGCGCAACTGCGCCTCCCCGAGGCCGCGCAGGGCGATGGTTGCCTGCTGCATCCGGGTCTGATGGATTTGGCGACCGGCTGGGCCATCTCGCTTGCGCCGGGCTATACCGGCACTGACCTTTGGGTCCCGCTGGGATATGACAGTATCCTGGTGCTGGCACCGTTAACTGCAGAGATTTACAGCCATATGCGGCTCTGCCCAGGTGCCACGGCGCAAAGCGCCAGTTTTGATGTCACCCTCACTGACACGACAGGTCGGGTGCTGGTTGAGATCAAAGGTTTCCAGATGACCCGGCTTGCGGCTGGGTTTGAAGCCACGCCAGATCAAACCCCTGCGGATCACAGCAGCGAAGCACTGGGGCTTGCGGCCAGTGCTTCGCCGCAACCGCTGTCCGAAGACGAACGCCGCCTGCAGCTTAATATTGCCAATGGCATTCGCGCGACTGAGGGACCAGAGGCGCTGGTCCGAGCGATCAGCACTGGGCGCGCGCAGATCGTGGTCTCCTCGCTGGATCTGCCGATGTTGATTGATCAGACGGCGCAGGCCAGTGCAGGCGCATCTGTTGAGGAAAGCCAGAGCTTTGAACGGCCACAGCTCGATACGGACTATGTCGCGCCCTCCAATCCGGTGGAAGAGCAGCTGGCCCTACTGTTCCAAAGTCTGCTGGGAGTTTCGCAGGTCGGTGTGGAGGACAGCTTCTTTGATCTGGGCGGTCATTCGCTGATTGCGGTGCGCCTCTTTGCGCAGGTCAAACGCCACTATGATCTGGATCTGCCGCTGGCGACCCTGTTTGAGGCCCCCAGCGTTGCCGCTTTGGCCCGGTTACTGATCCAGCGCGGGGCGGGCAGCCAAGACGCCAGTGCAGATACTGCATCCCAATCCGACCAAGCTGCCCCGCCGACCTTTACGCATCTGGTGATGCTGCACCCCGGCCCCGGAACCGATGCCGCGCCTGTCTTTGTGGTAGCCGGTATGTTTGGCAATGTTTTGAACCTGCGCCATCTCGCCCAGGAACTCGGCGGGGAGCGCCCAGTCTATGGGCTCCAGGCGCGGGGTCTGATTGGCGGTGATGACCCCCATATCAGTATTGCCCAGGCCGCTACGGACTATCTGTTAGAAATCAAACAGGTTCAACCCGATGGTCCCTATCTGCTGGGGGGCTTTTCGGGCGGTGGTATCACTGCCTACGAGATGGCCCAACAATTGCACCGCGCGGGCGAAGCGACCGCCGCATTGGTTCTGCTCGACACCCCATTGCCGGTGCGCCCGGCACTCAAGTCAATCGACAAGGCTCTGATCAAACTGCAGGAGCTGCGCCGCAAGGGGCCGAGCTATCTGCTGGAATGGGCCAAGAACCGCATCCTCTGGGAGATCACCAAACGGCGTCAGCCCCCGGCGGAAACAGGCCAGGCCCCCGCCTTCAACAACCGCAAGATCGAGCTGGCCTTCCGCCAAGCCGTCGGGAGCTACGCTATGCAGCCCTGGAAGGGCCCGCTGACCCTGCTGCGCCCACCACTGGATCGCCATTGGCAGGTCTCTGGTGGCAATTGGGTGAGTTCCGAGCGAGAGTATGTCTTTGCTGACAATGATTGGACAGGCTGGGCTCCCGGTCTGGAGGTTATCGAAGTGCCCGGCGATCATGACAGCATGGTCTTGGTGCCCAATGTCTCTACTCTGGCGGCGGCGCTGAAGCCAAGGCTGGCTGCTGCACAGACGCCGACCTCCCCGCAGTCTGCACCACAGCAGGCGGGGGCGCAGTCATCCTACGCCCGAGCCGCGGAGTAACAGTCATGAGCACAGGCAGTATTCTCACCATAATCCTGAACTACCGTACCCCTGAGATGACCCTCAGAGCGGCTGAGGCGGCACTGACGGAGATGCAAGATCTCCCGGGTGAGGTTCTGGTGATCGACAATGGTTCGGCGGATGGATCCTGGGAGGCCCTGCAGGCCGGTGTGGTCCAGCGCGGCTGGCAAACCAACAAAAAGATCCGCCTGCTGCAATCCATGGTCAATGGCGGCTTTGGAGCTGGCATGAACATTGGCTTTGCCACCGGGCTGTCGGATGGCACTGCACCTGACTATTATTACCTGTTGAACTCTGATGCCTTTGTGCAGGGCGAAACCATAGGCACCCTGCGCGATTTTTTGGCCGATCATCCGGGGGCTGGGCTGGCAGGGTCCTATGTATACGGCACCGATGGTAGCCCTCACCGCACCGCTTTTCGCTTTCCGTCAATCGCAGGCGAATTTGAAATGGCCGCGCGCACTGGTGTCTTTACCCGCCTGTTGGCCCCTTGGGTGGTGGCGATGGAAATGCCGCAGGCACAGACCCAAGTGGATTGGACCGCAGGCGCCAGCCTGATGATCCGCCGCCCCGTGATCGAAGAAATCGGCGGCTTTGACGAGACATTCTTTTTGTATTTCGAAGAAACAGATCTCTGTCGCCGCGCCGCTCGCGCGGGCTGGCGTACTCATTATGTGCCCGACAGTAAGATCGAACACCTCGGCTCTGCCTCAACCGGCATGAAGGACTGGGCCCGCACGCCTGCCTATTGGTTCAAATCGCGCAGCCATTACTTCGCCAAATCCCATGGTCGCGCCTATGCGGCGCTTGCGACCTACGCCCGCATCACCGGCAGTTGCATTTACGGACTACGCCGCCTCGTCCAGGGCAAACCCCAGGCCGATCCCAATCATTTCCTGAGAGATCTGATCTTTCATGCTCTGACGCCTGCGCCAGCGTCGCGCAGCCCCTCATCCATTCGTGAAACGCGCCTTCACTCCCCGGTTTCGGAGGATCTAAAATGAGCCAATTTTCCTGTGTTGTCATCGGCAATGAATCCCTGTTGGTCGGCTGCGGCGAAGCCCTGCTGGCCCAGGGACATCAGATCTCGGCGGTGGTCTCCACCGACGCAGACATCCGCGCCTGGGCCAAGGGCAAAGACCTGCCCTTGCTGACAAATCCGGCTGAAATCACCCATGACTTTGATTGGCTCTTGTCCATCGCCAACCTGCGGGTGATCCCAGAGTCCATTCTCTCCCTGGCCCGCAAAGGCGCTGTCAATTTCCATGACGGCCCCCTGCCGCGCTATGCCGGATTGAACACGCCCAACTGGGCGCTGATAGCTGGCGAAGCCCAACATGGCATAACCTGGCATATGATGGAGGGCGGCATTGACGAGGGCGATATCCTCGCCCAGCGCCTGTTTGATATTGCCGAGGATGACACCGCCTTTAGCCTCAATTCAAAATGCTATGCCGCAGCCATGGAC
>Ga0193961_1000828_pt1 | contig 11546 bp, 15 predicted proteins | sample FB_4_MG_FD_140371 | JGI IMG/M metagenome (GOLD analysis project Ga0193961, IMG submission 140371) | Microbial mat bacterial communities from the Broadkill River, Lewes, Delaware, United States - FB_4_MG | ecosystem: Environmental > Aquatic > Freshwater > River > Microbial mats | place: USA...
TGTTCCAAATGATATATTAAATATTGAAGAAATGGTGGATGTGCTATGCAAATTAAAATAGAAAATCTCACATATACTTATGGAACTGGAACTCCATTTGAAAAAAAGGCATTAGATAATATTAATTTGAATATAAATAAGGGAGAATTTGTAGGTATTATTGGACATACTGGATCAGGTAAATCTACATTTGTACAGCATTTAAATGGTTTAATTAAAGTTCAAGAAGGTATTATTGAAATAGAAGGAAAAAATATTTCACAAAAGGGTTATGTATTGAAAACACTTAGACAAAATGTCGGATTAGTATTTCAATATCCTGAATATCAGTTATTTGAAGAAACTATTGAAAAAGACATAGCATATGGTCCTAAAAATTTAAACTTAAGCGATGATGAAATATTAGTTAGAGTTAAAGAATCTATGAATTATGTTGGTTTAAATTATGAAGAAATGAAAGATAGATCGCCATTTGAGTTAAGTGGAGGTCAAAAAAGAAGAGTTGCGATTGCTGGAGTCTTAGCAATGCGACCTAAGATATTAATTTTAGATGAACCAACAGCGGGACTAGATCCTAAGGGAAGAGATGAAATATTAAATCAAATTGTAAAACTTCATAAAGAAAATTCAGATATGACACTAATGGTAGTATCTCATAGCATGGAAGATATGGCAAAGTTAGTTGACAGACTTATTGTGTTTTCAAAAGGCAAAATCTTTAAAGATGGAAATCCAAAAGAAATTTTTTCAGATATAAATTCATTAGAATCTGTAGGATTAGGTGTTCCACAGATTACAAGTTGTATGGAAGTGCTTAAAAAACAAGGTTTTGATATAAAGGGAACCGTTTTGACAGTTGAAGATGCAAAAAGACAGATTATAGATATAATTAAGGAGAAGACAAATGTTTAATAATATTACAATCGGACAATATTATCCAGGCGAGACATTTGTACATCGATTGGATCCAAGATTTAAAATTATAGCAACATTTCTTTATGTAATAATTTTATTTTTAATTAAAGACTATATTGTTTATTTATTACCAGTTGCATATTTAGCAATGGCAATTATTAATTCTAAAGTACCCTTTATTATGATACTAAAGGGACTTAAGCCAATAATAGTTATTGTTTTGATAACTCTAATTATAAATATATTATTAACTCCAGGAAATATTGTGTTTCAGTGGAAGATAATTAAAATTACAGAAGAAGGTCTTTCTCTGGGTTTCTTTATGGCAATAAGACTATTATTATTAGTAATAGGTACATCAGTTTTAACATTGACTACATCACCTATTGCTTTAACTGATGGGATTGAACATTTATTAAATCCTTTAAAAAGGATTAAAGTTCCAGCACATGAAATAGCTATGATGATGACTATTGCATTAAGATTTATACCAACGCTTATGGAAGAAACTGAAAAAATAATGAAGGCACAAATGGCCAGAGGTGCAGATTTTGAATCAGGTAATTTATTAAAAAGAGCTCAAAGTTTAATACCTATATTAGTTCCTTTATTTGTTAGTGCATTTAGAAGAGCAGATGAATTAGCAATGGCAATGGAAGCTAGAGCTTATAGAGGTGGAATTGGAAGAACAAGACTTAAAACTTTAAAATTTGGCAAAAACGATATAGTTGCAACGATTATAACATCAATCATGACAATTGCTATTATAGGATGTAGATTTATATGATTGAAAGAAATATTTTTATAAAGATTGCATATGATGGTAGTAGCTATCATGGATGGCAAATCCAGCCTAATTGCAATACTATACAAGAAACTATACAAAATTCTTTTTTAAAGATTACAGGTGAAAAAATTAAATTAAATGCATCTGGCAGAACAGATGCTGGAGTTCATGCAAAAGAACAAGTAGCTACATTTAAAACAAGTTGTTCTATTCCAAATAATAAAATTAAAGATGCATTAAATGGTGATCTTCCAGAAGATATAAGTATTATTGCTTCTTATGGAGTTGGGGACTTATTTCATGCTAGGTATAATGCTATTGGTAAAACATATTTTTATAGGGTCTATTATGGAAGAGAATTAAATCCCTTTTTAAGAAATTATTCATGGCATTATCCTTATAAATTTTCTAAAAAAATACTTGATAAATCAAAGGATAGATTATTGGGAGTTCATAATTTTTCTGCATTTCAAGCTTCGGGAAGTAGTGTTATAGATACAGTTAGAGAAATTTATGATATTAAAATTATAGATAATGAAGCAGAAAAATTTTTAGATATATATATTACTGGAAATGGTTTTTTATATAATATGGTAAGAATAATTGTTGGGACATTATTTGAAATTGCTAGTGGCAGAATGGATGATAATATTATAAATAAAGCATTTGAAACTTGTAACCGTAAAATTCTAGGTAAAACAGCACCAGCTAAAGGACTTTATTTAAAAAAAGTATATTATAATAAAAATGTATTGAATAAATTCATTAAAAATCTTGACATAGCAGTGAAAAATGGATAAACTTATAAAGTATGAGAGTAGAGAGCTACTAGCCCCAGCTTTTTATGATAAACGATTGATGCAGGGAGGGAAAAAAATGAAAAGTTATGTTGCAAAACCAAACGAAGTAGAAAGAAAATGGTATGTTGTAGATGCTGAAGATAAAATTCTAGGACGTGTTGCTTCAGAAGTAGCAAGTATTCTTAGAGGTAAAAATAAACCAGTTTATACACCACATGTTGATACAGGTGATAATGTTATTATTATCAATGCTGAAAAAATTAAAGTTACAGGTAAAAAATTGGATCAGAAGTTATATCGTCGTCACTCAGGTTATGTAGGTAGCCTTAAAGAGACAACATTGAAAGATATGTTAGATAGAAAACCTGAACGTGTTTTAGAATTAGCTGTTAAAGGTATGTTACCTAAAAATTCTTTAGGACGTCAAATGTATAGAAAATTACATGTGTACGCAGGACCTGATCATAAACATCAAGCACAAAATCCAGAAGTTTATGAAATAGAAACACGATAGAGGGGAGGAAATAGGAATGGCTTCAGTACAATACTTAGGTACAGGTAGAAGAAAAAAATCAATTGCACGTGTACGTTTAGTACCAGGCAATGGCAAAGTTACAATTAATAAAAGAGATATTGAAGAGTATTTTAATTATGAAACTCTTAGAGTTAAAGCTAAAGAACCTATGGTTATCACAGGAACAACAGGTAAATTTGATGTAATAGTTTCAGTAAAAGGTGGTGGCTATACAGGTCAAGCAGGTGCTATTCGTCATGGTATAGCAAGAGCTTTATTAAAAGTAGAAGCGGAATTCCGTCCTACGCTTAAAAAAGCTGGTATGCTTACTCGTGATCCACGTATGAAGGAACGTCGTAAGTACGGTTTGAAAAAAGCAAGAAAGGCACCACAATTCTCAAAAAGATAGAATTCAGCCAGCATATGCTGGCTTTTTTTTATTTAATGATTTGTAAATAGTAAATTGAATAATAAGGTAATAATAATCAAAAATTAATAAGTAGATTTTATTTTATATTTTATGTTAAAATATAAAAAAGGGGTGTTATTATGGATGAAGAAGAAATTAAAATATTAGAAGATGATGAAGAGATTGAATATGTTAAAATGGAAGACGATACCACCTCAAAATCTAAAGGCGGAGGACTTCCTATACTGCCTATAGTTGCTGTTTTATTAGTTGTAGTAGCACTTGTGTTGGGTGGATTTGTAATATATAAAACTATAAACAATAGAGCGTTAACTGACATTAGTGATATTAGACCAGTTTCAGCTGAATATTTGATTGGACAGTACGTAATTAGAGTATATCCTACAAAAGAAGGAAATCATTCATTTATGAATAAACCAATTAAAATTATTCATGCTAAAGAAGATATGATTAATTATATTGATGAAAATGGAGATAGCAATATTTTAGACAGTTCTTTTTGTGATGAATATTGGATGTCTTATGAATCATATAAGAAAGTTAAAGAACTTGAAAATGATAAATACGATAAATGGATAGAAGAAATTGAATTAGAAGAAGGTAAATAGCAAAACATTTGAAAAGGATTGCATTCAATCTCTTTTCGATGTTTTTTTATTGCAAAAATGGAGAGTGAATATGAATTTTTTATATTATCAAATTTGGGGAGTTTCAATATTAAGAATAGTAGTATCTATTGGAATAATATTATTAGCAGCAATATTAAATAAATTTATTATTAAAAAGATACTTAAACTTATTCAAAGAATTGCAGGGAAAGGTAGAGTTGGGTTTACATCAAAGGTATTAGAGTCTTTTGAAAAACCATTAATTAACCTTGTTATGATTACGGCTATTTATGTTGCAATTATAAATATTTTATTTCAAAATGAAAACTTAATAATGATACATAGACTATATAGAGTTTCAATAATTATAACTATTTCTATAGGTTTTTATAATTTATTGGCAACTTCATCTGTTATATTTGATAGATTTGGCAAAAAATATAGAGTACAAACTTCAGAAGTTATAAAGTCATTTTTATCAAAAATTGCAAGGGTAATATTAGTTATAATAGCTATTACATTAGTGGCAAAAGAATTTGATTATGACTTAGGTACATTAGTTGCGGGACTTGGAATTGCAGGATTAGCAGTTTCAATGGCAGCAAAAGATACACTGGCTAATTTAATTGCGGGGATTATTATTGTTTTTGATAAACCATTTGATTTAGGTGATTGGATAAGTAACTCTGAAGTTGAGGGAGTTGTTGAAGAAATAAACTTTAGAAATACTAGAATTAGAACTTTTGAAAAAGAACTAATTTGCGTTCCTAATCTAAATTTAGTTTCTGAAGCACTTAAAAATCATTCAGAAAGAAAGATGAGAAGAGTAAAATTTGCATTAGGACTTACCTATGAAACAAAATCATCACAGATGATTGTATTTAGAGAAGCGGTAGAAAAATATTTAATGAGTTTAAATGAAATAGATAAAGAAAGCATTGTAGTAAGATTTTCAGATTTTAACGATAGTTCTCTTGATATAATGATAATGTATTTTGTGAAAACTACGGAATATACAGAATATATGAAAATAAAAGAAAGCGTCAACTTGGAATTAATGAATATTGTAGAAAAACAGGGTCTAAGTGTTGCATTTCCAACTCAAAGTCTTTATTTTGAAAATGGTTTAGCTGTAGGAGGATTAAAATGATATTATCTGGATTAGAGATATTAAAAAATTTAAATAATGGAATTGAAATTGAACCTTTTAATAAAGAACAATTAAATCCAAATAGTTATAATTTAAGGCTTCATAATGAATTACTTATATATACATCTAATGAATTAGATATGAAAAAAGAAAATAAAGCAGAAAGAATTATCATTCCTAAAGAGGGTTTATTATTAGAACCAGGCAAATTATATTTAGGAAGAACAGTAGAATATACTAAAACTGATAAATATATACCAATGTTAGAAGGAAGATCTTCTATTGGTAGATTAGGTTTATTTATACATGTTACTGCAGGGTTTGGGGATGTAGGATTTAGAGGATATTGGACATTAGAAATATTTTGTGTTCAGCCAATAAAAATTTATCCAAATGTGGAGATTTGTCAAATATATTATCATAATATAGATGGTGAATATAATACTTATAATAGTGGTAAATATCAAAATAATAAGGATATTCAGGTAAGTATGTTATATAGAGATTTTAAATAAAAACAAGTATTTTTTGAAAAAAAGGATTATTATTGATATTATATAATTAATAGAAGAATGAGAGGTGTTAAAATGAGTGAGTCATATTTATTAAATGATAAGTTTGTTAAGTTATATTTAAATACAGCTGAAAATAATACTACAAATACATTGATTAAAAAAACATTAGAGAAAATAATTAAATATTATGATGTATTGGAAGTAAGTGAAAAAAAATGGCTTGAAGAATACCTTTCATGTCTTATTGAAGTAAAAAAAATAATTGATATTCCAAAACAATTAAATCTGTTTTTATATTATGATAAACTTCCGCAAATAAAAGCAAAATTTTTAAGATTAAGAGAACAAGCTCAACCTAAATATCAAAAGCAATTAGAGCGGTTAGAACAAATTATAAATAAAGAATTAAATTATTATTTTAAAAATAATATTAATGTTGATGTAGAAAAAACTCATACAGTTAGCAAGGGTGGATTCCATCTAACAAGATTTAATTAGTTGCTTTTGAAGGGGGATAAAGATGGAAATATCTAAGTTTAAATGTGAAGATGGGAAAGTTTTATTTATTAGAAGATGGATTGCAGAAGAAGAAAGAGCAGTTGTTTTGCTTGCACATGGAATGGCTGAACATGGAGCGAGATACAATGAATTTGCAGAGTTTTTAAATAGTCAAGGATTAACAGTTTATGCTCCAGATCATAGGGGACATGGTAAAACAGCTGAAAGTGATGATGAATATGGTTTTTTTGCCACTAAAAACGGGTGGAGTAGAGTTACTGATGATTTAAAAGAATTACTAAATATGATAAGACAAGAACATTCCAAACAAAAAGTGTTTCTATTTGGACATAGTATGGGTTCTTTATTATTAAGAACATTGATTATTAGATACCCTAAAGAGTATGATGGAGTTATTTTATCAGGAACAGCAGGAAATCCAGGATTTATTGGTAAAATTGGTTGGTTTATAGCATATATGCAAGTTTTAATAAAAGGACCAAAAGGTAGAGCACCATTAATGGATAAATTATCATTTGGCAATTTTAATAGTGCATTTAATGATGCAAAAACAGATTTTGATTGGTTAACAAGAGATGTTGAAATTGTTCAAAAATATATAGAGGACCCAAGATGTGGTGGAGTTTTCACAACTTCATTTTATAAAGATTTAATCGAAGCTACATTTTTTATTAATAAACCATCTCAGATTGATAAAATGAATAAGAAAACACCTATTTTATTTATTTCAGGTAGTGAAGATCCGGTTGGTGGTGAAAATGCAATTCCTGATATTGCTAGTATATTTAGAGAAAAGGGAATCAATACTGATTATAAACTCTATGATTCGGGAAGACATGAAATTTTAAATGAACTAAATAAAGAAGATGTATATAGAGATGTTATTACATGGATTGAAACAATCTTATAAATAAAAGGTATTGTCATATGACAATACCTTTTTAATCTTTATTTCTAAAAAGAATCAAACCACCAACGGCTATTAAACCAATTGGTAAAATAAATCTCCAGTCTAACCAACTAATATAGTTTCTTAATAAGCTTAATATACCAAATAATATTAATCCTGCACCTAGAAACATATTTGTTTTTTTATTATCAACATGCACGGGTTCACTTTCATAAGGATTTTCCTTTAAAAAAATTATTCCTAAAATATAAATAATTACGGCAAGTCCAAATTGAAAAAGACCTAATAAAACAAATAAAATACGAATAATAGTGGGGTCGATATTAAAGTGTTCACCAACACCACCACATACTCCAGCTAACATACGATTAGTTCTTGAACGAAATAATTCTGAATTCATAAGAACCCTCCTTCCATATACTATTATAAAGTAATTAGATAAATAAATCATCTATCAAAAGTAATAAAATTATATGACTAAAGTCAGTTATTGTTTATTTAAGTCGTAAAAATAATATTAACACATAAAAAGTGAGCAATATGCTAAAATTATTTAATTAAAGGTTGTATAGATACTTAAAACAATATAAAATATTTTTATAGCAATAAGTAATAATTGACTATAATAAGTCATAAGGAGGCAAATAATGATTAAAGAAGTTGCAAAAGTTAATATTCCATTAGGATTGCATGCAAGAGCCGCTAGTTTATTTGTAAAAGAGGCCAATAAATATATATCAGAAGTTTTTGTTTGTAAGAATGAAAAAAAATATAATGCAAAAAGTATAATGGGTATTTTATCTTTAAGTGCTAAAAATAGTGATGAAATTGAAATTATAGCAAATGGTGAAGATGAAAAAACTGCAGTTTTGGTACTTAAGAATTTATTAGAAAAAGAATTAAAAAACAGTGATTTAGTTTAGGAGATAATTATGAACGTTTATGTTTTGTCATTTATGGTATTAAGTTTTATTAGTCAAATTTTTGGAGGAAGTGAAGAACTTTATGTTGATTTAGTTCAAATGCAAGCACATACTGCAAAATTTGCATTTGTTGAAATTGATGAATGGATTAATGAAAAAGAAAATGTTTCTATATTATTTACTGGGGATGTTATGTGCCATGGTACTCAATTAAGAGGTGCATATGATTCAGAAACTGACACTTATGATTTTAAAGATGTATTTTTACCACTAAAGCCATATGTAGAAAAGGCTGATTATTCTGTGTTAAATTTTGAAACAGTTACTGCGGGCAAAGAAAAAAGATATAGAGGATATCCTACTTTTAATACACCAGATACGATTATTGATGCACTTGAAAATGTTGGTTTCGATATGTTTTTAACTGCTAATAATCATTGCCTTGATGTAGGAAAATTTGGATTAGAAAAAACAATAGATGAAATAAAAAAAAGAAATTTAGATCAAACAGGGACTTTTAAAGATATAGAACCAAAACCTTTTTTAAAAGAAATAAAAGGTGTGAAATTTGCATTTATTAATTATACATATGGTTGCAATGGAATGGAAAATGCTTATGGTAAAGATGAACTTGAAAAAATGGTTAATATAATTAATTATGATAGAATTGAAAAAGATGTAATATGGGCAAAAGATAATGCAGATATAATTATTTGTGTTATGCATTGGGGAAATGAATATCAAAGAAAATCTAATAATATTCAAAAAGACTTGGCGAATAAACTTTTAATGCTTGGCGTTGATGCAGTTATTGGAAGTCATCCACATGTAGTTCAAGAATCAGAGTGGTATCCATCTGAAAACAAAAATCAATATGTTATATATTCAATGGGTAATTTGGTTTCTAATCAAAGAAGGGAAACATTAAGTGATTTTAGAAATTGTGAGTATACAGAAGATGGAGTACTTGTATTATTAAATTTTGAAAAAAATATTTGGAATGATGAAATTTATTTCAAGGATGTATCATATGAGCCTACTTGGGTTGAAAGATATAGAGTGGGGAATGGTTATAAATTTCATGTATTACCCACTAGAGAATATTTAGAGGAGCAAAAACATTTAAATGATTCGGATTGGGAAAAAATAAAACAATCATATGAAAATACAATGAGTCAAATGAATTAGAATAAAAATTGTAAGTTTCTTGCTTACAATTTTTTATTGTTGTTATTAATTTTCTTTTATGATTTTATCTTATTTCTTTTATATTACAAATTTAGATTGAATGATTATTTTTTATATAAATCGTTTATAATATAAGTGCAGTATAATTTGCGAAATGGAGTGATGGTTTTGGAATTTATTAAAGGCATAATTTTACATATTGGCATAATTGATATAATTGATATATTTATTGTTGCAGTTATTATTTATAGGATTGCATTGTTAATTCATGAAACTAGAGCAGAACAGCTTATGAAGGGAATTGCAGTACTTCTAATAGCGACGTTTTTAAGTACGTTATTTCAATTAAATACTCTTAGTTATATTTTGCAGCAAACCATGACAGTTGGAATAATTGCATTGTTAATTGTTTTTCAACCAGAGCTTAGAAGAGTGCTTGAATATTTAGGAAGATCAAAATTTTTAACTAATGCAAATGTTGGAGATTCAGGTGTAACTCAAGAAAAAATAGTTGAAGATTTAGTTTTGTCGTGTGAACATTTGGCTCAAAGAAGAATAGGGGCACTTATATTAATTGAAAGACAAACTGGATTAAATGAATATATAAAAACTGGCATACAAATAGATGGAGATATTTCAAAAGAACTATTAATAAATACATTTATACCTAATACCCCACTTCATGATGGAGCAATGATAATTGAAAAAACAAAAATAAGAGCTGCAGCTTGCATTTTGCCGTTAAGTGATAATTTAAAATTAAGTAAAGAATTAGGGACAAGACATAGAGCAGGCGTTGGAATTTCAGAAATATGTGATTGTTTATCTATAATTGTATCTGAAGAAACTGGTGGAATATCGCTTGCAGAAAATGGAGTATTACAAAGAGAAGTTGATATTTCGGTATTAAAAGAAAAACTTACTAAAATATATATTAGCAAGATTAAAACTCAAAATAAAAAACGTTTATTATGGAGGCAGCCACATGAAAAAGATTCAAAAAATATTGATGAATAATATTAAATTGAAAATTATTGCTCTTTTGTCTGCTTTTTTAATATGGGGTTATGTTATGAGTGTAATTGATCCTGTTGTTACAAGAACAATTGATGGAGTGAATGTTGAATTACAAAATATTGATGAACTTAATTATAGAAATCTTTCATTAATGTCATCAAAAGACGTTACTGTTTCTGTAAAAGTTTCGGGAAGAAAATCTACGATATATGATGTTAAGGCAACAGATATAAGAGCTCAGGCTGATGCTAAAGGATATGGAGAGGGAGAAGTGAAAGCACCTATTTTTGTTAGCGTTCCAGAGAGCATTGAAGAAATAAGAGATTATTATCCAAAAGAAGTATTATTTGATTTTGAAAAAATCGTTGAAAAACAAATACCTGTAACTTTAGAGCTAGAAGGAGAAGTTGCTGAAAATTATATGTTAGGTGAACCGTCTATAAAACCTAATGCAATAATTGTGCGTGGCCCTAGATCTTTAGTTAATAGTGTAGATAAAATTGTTGCAAAAGCAAAACTAGTTTCTGGAGAAGAAGCATTAGAAGTAGTTGTACCTGTAACATTATTTAATTCAAAAAATGAAGAAATTACATCTTTAAATAAAGAACCTGGAATTGTTTCAGTTGAACAACCACTATATAAATCAAAATATGTTTCAATTAGACCTAAATTTATTAATTTTGTTTCTGAAGAATTTGAACTAATAGATTATTCTGTTAGTCCGGATTTAGTTAAAATATTTGGGCCTCCTGAAATTGTATCTAATTTAACAATAATTGAATCGAATTCAATAGATTTATCTAAAATAGATAAAAGTATTTCATTTAATCTAAAATTTGATTTACCAGAAGGCGTTTTATTTGAGTCAGAAATAAATCCTAAAATTAGTTTTGATGTTGAACCACTCTTAGAAAAAGAAATAGTATTAGTTACAGATGATATTAAACTTCAAAATGTAAAGACAGATTATATTGTTTCATTTGAAGAAGAGGAAATAGAAATTAAATTGAAAGCTAAAGATATAGAAAGCAAATTAACAATACTAGATACAGAAGAATTTGGAATTTACGTTGATATAAAAGATCTAGAAGAAGGTAAGCATGATGTTCCGATTCAAATTTACAATCCAAGGAATATAAATGTTGAGTTAATAGATACTGAGTCAATTAGTGTTGTTATTAAGAAAGCCGAGGAACAAGAATGAGAAGAGAACTAGAAGTTATTTTGGATTCAACACATGATGCTATGATAGCTGTGAATGAAAACAGAA
>Ga0193961_1000832_pt1 | contig 11499 bp, 9 predicted proteins | sample FB_4_MG_FD_140371 | JGI IMG/M metagenome (GOLD analysis project Ga0193961, IMG submission 140371) | Microbial mat bacterial communities from the Broadkill River, Lewes, Delaware, United States - FB_4_MG | ecosystem: Environmental > Aquatic > Freshwater > River > Microbial mats | place: USA...
AAGTTAGAGTACAAATTGCTGATAAATACAGTAGATCTGCCAACGGCGGTGTTGGTTATGCAAAAGCTGCCGGAAATTATGCAGCATCTTTTTATCCTGCAAAATTAGCTGCAGAACAAGGGTATCAACAAGTTTTATGGACCGATGCTTCTAATCACGAATTTTTAGAAGAAGCAGGAACAATGAATGTGTTTTTTAGAGTAAATGACACTTTATTAACCGCACCTACAAGCGAAAGAATTCTAGATGGTGTAACTCGTAAAAGTATTATTCAATTTGCAGAAGACAAAGGAATAAAAGTTGAAGTAAGACCGATTAGAGTAACAGAGATAGTTGAAGCTGCAAAAAAAGGTGAACTTTTAGAAATGTTTGGAGCTGGAACTGCAGCTGTAATTAGTCCTATTTTAGGATTTGCACATAAAGATGAAAAATTTGAATTACCAAAGGTCGAAGATAGCTATGCTTCTTTTATAAAAAAGAGTTTAACAGACATTCAAAGAAACTTAGCAGAAGATAAATTTGGTTGGAGATTTAAGATTCAATAATCATTTTTTTTGAACTTGTCTAAAATCATAACTTTTTATAAATTGCAATGCTAAAACAATCGGATAAAAAATCCGATTGTTTGGCATATTTATTGGTCTTAACCAAGTAAAAAAAACTTATGACTACATTAGAAAAAGCAAAACAAAATATACAAGAAAAAGGATTTTTAGATGTTGATATTCCAAAAAGTATAGACTTTGTTAAGGAAATAAAAAAACTTCGAAAAAAAAAGAATGCCATAATTTTAGCACATTATTATCAAGAAGATGCCATACAAGATATTGCAGACTTTGTTGGTGATAGTTTGGCGTTAGCACAAGAAGCAGCAAAAACGAAGGCCGATATTATTGTTTTTGCCGGAGTTCATTTTATGGCAGAAACCGCAAAAATTTTAAATCCTACAAAAAAGGTTTTATTACCCGATTTAAAAGCAGGTTGCTCACTAGCAGACTCTTGCCCTCCAGCTGATTTTAAGGCATTTAAAAAGAAACATCCTAAACATATTGTTGTTTCTTATGTTAATACTTCCGCAGAAATAAAAGCATTAACAGATATTGTTTGCACCTCTTCAAATGCAGAAAAAATTATAAATTCTATTCCAAAAGACCAACCAATAATTTTTGCTCCAGATAGAAATCTTGGTGCATGGTTAATTAAAAAAACGGGTAGAGATATGCTACTTTGGGATGGTGCTTGTATGGTACACGAAGCTTTTTCAATTGATAAAATTTTAAAATTATACGCCGAAAATCCGGGCGCTGAAATTATTGCGCATCCAGAATCTGAAGCGCACTTACTAAAAGTTGCTAAATATGTTGGCTCAACTTCGGGATTATTAAATTATGTAAAAAACAGCAAAGCTAAAACATTTATTGTAGCAACTGAAGTTGGTATTTTACATAAAATGCGACAAGAATCGCCAAATAAAATATTAATTCCTGCACCCGTTGAAGATGAGAGCTGTAATTGCAGTGAGTGTTTTTATATGAAAATGAATACCATGAAAAAATTGTATTTATGTTTAAAACACGAATTACCACATGTTGAAGTTGATCCAGAATTAAGTAAAAAAGCATTGATCTCTATTGAGCGTATGTTAGAACTTTCTAAATAATTTATTTAATGAACGCCGAAAAAAAAATACATAAAACCGATTTTTTAGTAATTGGTTCGGGTATTGCGGGCTTATCTTTTGCCCTTAAAACGGCTACAGAATTTAAAAACGCCACAGTCACAATAATTACAAAAAATAAAAAAAACGAGTCTAATACAAAATATGCTCAGGGTGGTATTTCAACAGTTTGGGATAAAACGGTAGATTCATTTAAACAACATACACAAGACACTTTAATTGCAGGAGATGGAATTTGCGACGAGAAAGTCGTAAAAATGGTTGTAAAAAGCGCTCCAGAACGATTGCAAGAATTAATTAACTGGGGAACACAGTTTGACAAAAACTCAAACGGAAAATATTCGTTAGGAAGAGAAGGCGGCCATTCTCAAGATAGAATTTTACATCATAAAGATATTACTGGCGCCGAAATTGAACGTGCACTTATTGCGCAAGTAGAGAAAGCTGAAAATATTACTTTTTTAACATACCATTATGCTATTGATTTAATTACAGAACACCAGGTTAAGAAAAAACATATTAAAAGAAAGGAAAAAGTAACCTGTTTTGGCGCATATGTTTTAGATGAAAAAAAGAATATAGTTAAAACTTTTTCAGCAAAAATAACTATGTTGGCTACTGGTGGAAATGGTCAGGTTTATAGTACCACTACCAATCCGGTTGTGGCAACTGGAGACGGAATAGCAATGGCGTATAGAGCAAAAGCAGAAATTTCTGATGTAGAATTTATTCAATTTCACCCAACAGCACTATACAACCCTGGAGAATATCCTGCCTTTTTAATTTCTGAAGCAGTACGCGGTGAAGGTGCTATTTTAAGAGATTATTACGGTGAACGCTTCATGAAAAAATATGATGAGCGTGAAGAGTTAGCTTCACGTGATATTGTTGCTAGAGCTATTGATAATGAACTTAAAAAAAGTGGTAAACCTAATGTTTATTTAGATTGTACACATATAGATTATAAAGCATTTAAAAAACATTTTCCTAATATCACAGAAAAATGTTTGAGCTTAGGTATTGATGTTAGAAAAGATTTTATCCCTGTTTCACCTGCCCAACATTATATTTGTGGTGGTGTAAACGTAAACAAAAAAGCAAAAACTTCACTTAAAAACTTATATGCTTCTGGAGAAGTTACAAGAACTGGTTTACATGGCGCAAACAGATTGGCTTCAAACTCTTTGTTAGAAGGTCTTGTGTTTTCTCATAATGCCGTTGAAAATCTTAAAAAAAGATTTCATAAAATTGAAGCACCTATAAACCTCCCAGTTTGGAATGATAGTGGTGTCGTAAAAAATATGGAGAAAATTTTAATTACACATGATAGAAACGAAGTAAAAACTATTATGAGTAATTATGTTGGAATTGTACGTTCAAATGAACGTTTGTTACGTGCAGAAAAAAGATTAAAAGTATTGTATGAAGATAATAAACGCCTATATGATCATTCAGAACTTTCAACAGATTTATGTGAATTAAGAAACTTAATTACAACCGCTTATTTAATTACACAATTTTCTAAGAACAGAAAAGAAAACCGAGGTGGCTTTTACAGTGCTGACTTAGCGTAATAGCAATTGACTTTATTAAAGTACCTGTATATATATTTAAAATACTAAAAAAGGGGATATTTCCCCAATTAAAAGGAGAAATATCCCCTCAATTAAATACAAAAAGCATTATACTTTTACAGTACGAAAAAGATGCACTTAATTGAATACTCGAGGAAATTGCAAAACAACCACTAAAACATCAGTTTTAGTGGTTTCTTAATTAAATTCCTACCATATTTTTACTCTATCTTCAGGATTTATATACATTTTATCTCCTTCAACAATATTAAAAGCAGTATAAAAAGCATCAACATTTTGAAGTGGCATAAAAGCCCTGTACATTCCTGGTGCATGCGGATCTGTTTTAATTTGATTCTTTAAGGCTTCATCTCTTGTTTTAGTTCTCCAAATAGTTCCCCAAGACATATAGAAACGTTGTTCTGCTGTAAACCCATCAATAGCTTCAGGTCTTCCATTTTTCTCATAAAATATTTGTAATCCGTCGTAAGCAGCATTTATTCCTCCCAAATCTCCAATATTTTCACCCAAAGTAAATTCTCCATTTAAATTTACGTCATCAATAGCAACAACAGCACTATACTGATCAATTAATCGTTTGCCTAAGGCTGTAAATTGTTCTAAATCTTGATCAGTCCACCAGTTATTTAAATTTCCATCAGCATCGAATCTTGCTCCAGAATCATCAAAACAATGTGATATTTCGTGTCCAATAACAGCGCCTATCCCTCCGTAATTAACCGCTTCATCAGCTTGATAATTATAGAAAGGTGGTTGTAGAATTGCTGCAGGAAAAACGATCTCATTATTAACTGGATTAAAATATGCATTTACAACTTGAGGAGCCATTCCCCATTCTGTCCTATCAACTTCTTTTCCAAGTTTATCCATATTTTCTTTAAAGTTCCATTTTGCAATATTTATTGTATTTTGAAAATAAGATCCTCCGTCTTCAATAGATTTCACGTCTAATTCCGAATAGTCTTTCCATTTATCTGGATATGCAATTTTGACTGTCATTTTATCCAGTTTTTCTATTGCTTTTAATTTTGTTTCAGGACTCATCCATTCCAGAGCATTAATTCGTTTTTCGAAACCAAGCATCACATTTTCAATCATTTCTTCTGCTTTAGCTTTTGCTTCAGGCGGAAATTTTGCATCTACATATAATTTACCTAATGCTTCACCAATTGAATTATTAAGATTTGCTAGAGCTCTTTCATCTCTTGGTCTTTGTTGTTTTGCGCCTGTTAATTCTTTGCTGTAAAATTCCCAATTTGCAACTTCTAATTCTTTATTTAACAGTCCAGCAGCTCTATCAATAGTTGTCCAACGTAAATACAATTTTACATCTTCTATTGTGCTTGTATTAAGTATTTTCTCAACAGCTTCCATATAATTTGGCTGCATTACAATAACTCTTTCTATATTTTGAATACCTAAATTTTCAAAATAAGTTTCCCAATTAATTGAAGGTGTTAACGTTTTAATTTCCTCCATTGTTTTAGGATTGTACAATTTTCTTGTATCCCTAGATTCTTCTTTGGTAAATCTTGGTTCCGCTAAATTATATTCATAATTAAAAACTTTTTCAGCATTTGTTTTAGCTTGTGCTTCGGTATCTCCAAAATATTGTAACATTTTAGCAATATGAGCTCTATATTTTACCTGTTTTTCTTTAGTATCATCATCTTGATCCATATAATAATCTCGCGACAATCCCAAACCAGCTGGAGTGATATAACCAGCATTCATTTTACTATCTTTTAAATCGTTAAATACTGCAAATCCAAAAAAACCACCATAACCATAAGGAGCCATTTCTGTAAGTAAATTTTGCAAATCGTCAATATTTTTTAAGGCATCAATTTTATTTAAGAAAGGTATTACAGGAGTAATTCCCTGTTGATCTCTTGCCACCGTATCCATAATGGTTTCGTAAAAATTAACTGCTTTTTTCTGATCGGATTCTAAGGTTAAATTTCCTTGAGCATCTTTTAATTTAGGAAACTTATCTTCTGCTATTGCTTCGTTTAAAATTGTAAGCACATCTTCATCCGTTTTTTTTCTTAATTCGTTAAAACTCCCCCAAGAAGTTCTATCTGCAGGAATTTCAGTTTTATCTAACCAACTTCCGTTTACATATCTAAAAAAATCGTCGTTTGGTTTAATGGACGTATCCATATTTTCAACAATTATTCCAGGTATTTTAGTTGCTTCAATTTGTTTTTCTTCCTTACAGGAAATAAAAAATGTTAATGTTATAATTGAAGTAACTAACATTAATTTTTTAAATAAAGTTCTCATGATATTTAGATTGATTGAATTTTTGGTTTGTAAATTATTAATAACTTATAAAATAAAGTAAATAAATTTATTTTTTAGCTTAAATTATTGTTAATATTAGTTTTCTAAAATACTGATTATGTTTGGCTTGAAATAATTTGGGCCTTTCATAACTTTTCCATCTTCTCTGTAAATTGGTTTCCCATTTACTCCCAATTTACTCATATTACTAAGCTGAATTTCATTAAAAACCGCTTCAATTTTATGTTGCATTCCGTGTTCTAAAATGGTGCCACATAAAATGTACAACATATCTCCCAAAGCATCTGCAACTTCAACAAGATTGTTTTCTTTTGCAGCTTCTAAATATTCTTCATTTTCTTCAGCCATTAAATCGAATCGAAGTTTTAATTTATTATCTGATAATTTTGCCATTGGCTCTTGAAGAATCCCTAATCCAAAAGCTTCGTGAAATTCTTGTACTGCTTTTAATTTATTTTTCATTTAATTTCTAATTTGTTTGTTTTCAAGCTTAAAATGAATATTTCTTATTGAAAATTTATGTATTTTTGAGGTTAAATATACACATTTAATATGTTTAGTAAAGGACAACTTATTTTTGCAGCTTTATTTATTATTGCGTTCACAATTTTAATGATTTGGAGTTATAGAAAAGATATAAAAATTCATAAAAGACACTATAAAAACACATTTATTATAGTTATTGCTATTTTTTTAATTATTGCTATTTTTACCTTAATAACCTTCTCTCTTCACTAAAATTTTTGAACTATGAAGTTTTTAAAATACATCTTATTTTTTCTATTAGTTGTAATTATTGGTGCTGCCATTTATATTGCAACTTTAAATAGTAAATATGACATCAATAGTTCAAAAATTATGAAAGTTCCTGCAGCGCTTATTTTTGAAAGCATTAACGAATTTAAAACCTGGCAACATTGGGGACCTTGGTACGAAACGGATCCAACAATTGTTGCAAGTTACCCAGAAATAACATCTGGTGTAAACGCTTCTTATTCTTGGACAGGTAAAGACGGAACTGGCTCTATAAAAACAATTTCATTAGTACCTAATAAAGATATCATTCAACAAATAGATTTTGGTACAGGAAGCGCTCCCGAAGTTTATTGGAATATTACGGAAACGGAAACTGGAAATAAAGTTACTTGGGGAATGCGAGGAGAAAGTTCTTTTACCGAAAAAATATATTGGTTAACACAAGGAGGAATTGAAAAAAACATGAAGCCAATGTATAACCGAGGACTTGAATTATTAGAACAATATATTTTAAGTGAAATGGATAAACATTCTTTTAAAATTATTGGAGAAATAGACCATGGTGGCGGGTTTTATCTATACCAATCAACATCTTCCAAAATTGATGCTGTGGATAAAAACATGAAGAATATGTTTAATACTGTTATAAATTATATGGAAGAAAATTCGATTGAAGCTTCCGGAAAACCTTTTTTATTAACGCATAATTGGGATGAAATAAACAATACTACAATGTTTTCAACATGTGTTCCAGTTAAAGAAAGGGTTATAACATCAGAAAATGTTTTAACAGGTTTTTTAAAACCTCAAAAAACATTTAAAACAATCTTTTATGGAAGCTACCAATACTCTCACAAAGCTTGGGAAGCTGCATACCAGAAAATAAAGAATCAAGGATTTACAACTCCTGAAAACAGCGAACCTTTTGAGGTTTACACTGTACGCCCAACCGACACTCCAAACCCAGCAAAATGGGTAACAGAAATTTATATTCCTATAAATTAAAAATACAAACTCTAAAACGCTCAATTATTTTAAATGCATCAAATTGTAACATCTCAAAAAACATTTTTTCAAACCAATGTTACTAAAAATTGTAGCTTTAGAATTAAACAACTAAAAAAATTAGAAAAAGTTCTAAAAGAAAATGAACATCTTTTAAACGAAGCTATTTTTAAAGATTTTAAGAAATCTGAATTCGAGAATTACACAACAGAACTAGGTATAATTTATAGTGAAATTAATACAGCTTGTAAAAAACTGCATAAATGGGCAAGCACAAAAAAAGCAACAACTAATTTTTTAAATTTCCCTGGGAAAAGCTATATAATTCCAGAGCCTTTAGGAGTTACACTTATTGTTGGCGCTTGGAATTATCCGTATCAATTGTCTATTTCTCCTGCAATTGCTGCAATTGCAGCTGGGAATACCGTTGTTTTAAAACCCAGCGAAATTGCTACTGCAACAAGTGCACTTTTAGCAAGAATTATAAATTCTACATTTGACCCTGTATTTTTTAAAGTTGTTGAAGGTGGAGTTCCAACAACTACAAAGCTATTAAATGAAAAATTTGATAAAATATTTTTTACTGGAAGCACAGCTGTTGGAAAGATAGTATATAAAGCTGCTGCAAACAATCTAACACCTGTTACTTTAGAACTTGGCGGAAAAAGTCCAGTAATAATCGATAAATCTTGTAACCTAAAAATCTGCGTAAAAAGGTTGGTTTGGGCAAAATTTTTAAATGCCGGACAAACCTGTATCGCTCCAGATTATGTGTGTGTTGATGAATCCATTAAACCTAAATTTTTAGAACAACTTAAACAGGAAATTACTACTTCAAATTTTAAAATTGAAAACAATAATTATGTTCAAATAATTAATAAAAAAAACATGAAACGCCTAGTTTCATTAATTAATAAAGAAAAACCATATATTGGAGGAACTTATAATTATGAAGAAATTACTATTGATCCAACTGTTTTAACCGATATTAATTTTAGTGATACAATTATGGAAGATGAAATATTTGGTCCAATATTACCAATTATTTCTTACAATGATATTGATGAAGTTATAGCTCAAATAAAATTAAAACCGAAGCCACTATCTTGTTATATTTTTTCAAACAACAATACTTTCATTAAAAAAATTGAAAAAGAAATTTCTTTCGGATCTGGAGCAATTAACGATGCTATCATGCAAATTTCTAACGAAAATTTACCCTTTGGAGGTGTTGGAAACAGCGGAATTGGATCGTATCACGGAGAGTACGGATTCAAAACATTTTCTCATTATAAATCCATTTTAAAGAAAAGTACGCTGTTCGAGCCTAACTTAAAATATTTTCCACTTACCGATTTGAAACTAAAAATTATTAAGTTTTTAATGCATTTTAAGTTATAAAAAGCCTCATTTATTTAGAGATTAACGCGTTAATTTCTTGATATCTAAAACACGTTTTAACGTGATCGTTTACCATACCAGTAGCTTGCATGTGAGCATAAACAACTGTTGATCCAACAAATTTAAATCCACGTTTCTTTAAATCTTTTGAAATAGTATCTGAAAGTGCTGTAGTTCCCGGAACTTCTTTTAACGTTTTATAAATATTTTTTAAAGGTTTTTCATTTACAAAATTCCAAATATACTTTGAAAAAGAGCCAAATTCCTTTTGAATTTCCATAAAAGCAACAGCATTAGAAATTGTTGCTTTGATTTTTAACTTATTTCTTATAATGCCTTTATTTTGTAATAGTTCATTGAATTTATCTTCATTATAAGTTGCTATTTTTTTATAATCAAAACCATCAAAAACAGCTCTAAAATTCTCTCGTTTTCTAAGAATTGTAATCCAACTTAAACCAGCCTGAAAAGTTTCTAAGATTAGAAATTCAAATAATTTTGCATCATCAAAAACAGGAACACCCCATTCATTATCGTGGTATTCAACATAAAGCGGATCTTTTCCACACCATTCACATCGTTCTTTTTCCATTTAAAATAGTTGTTTAAACTTTTATTAAAAAACACACATAAATAACATATTAAAAACTGTTTAAAACTCTAGCTTAGCCTTACAATTTCTTCTAATTTTTTAGGGTTAAGTATTGTTATTACTTTTCCTTTTGTTGTAATATAACCATTTTCAGCAAAAGATTTTAAGGAATTAATTACACTTTCTCTAGAGTATCCAAGAATTTCTGCAATTTCAATTCGTGATAAAAGTAGGATTTTATTTTTATTAGTTCTTTTATAATACGACAATAAAAACATGGCAACTGCACCGTCGATATTTTTAAAATCCAGATTAATTAACCAAGAAATAGTTTGTAATAACTCAATATTTAATTTTTTAGATAATTCTAATGCAAACAAAGGATTATCAATGTACATTTTTTTTATAAAACTAGGTGAAATAACTAGCATTTTACATTTCGTAATTGCATATAGGCTATAAGGATAATTTTCAGTTGTAAAAATGTAATCTACACCAATAATATCATTATCATATAATAATCTAACAATTCGCTTTTGATCCTTACTAGCATATACAACTTTACAAACTCCTTCTAAAATAAGGTAGCAATTAACCGCAAAACTCCCTTGTTTAAAAAGAACTTCTGTTTCATCAAAATTAACAACAGTACAGCTTTTTTTTAATAACTCTTTCTGCTGTAATGTTAAAGTGGTGAAAATCTCAAAATCAAGTTTTTCTTCATCCATAATAAGTGAAATTTTTCACTTACAAAGATAGTGGTATTATACTTTATTATATTAATTAGTTGTGTTTTTTTAGTAGGAAGATTAACCTGTCTTTTTCTTATGAAACGTATTCAATACATTAATTTTGGAGAGTGATTTAACAATTATATATTTATTATGAAAGCTACAAGAAAAGAGCATGATTTTTTAGGGGAATTAGATATTCCAAACGATTTATATTATGGTATTCAAACTTTTAGAGCCGTAGAGAATTTTAACATTACAGGTCTTTCAATTTCTAAAGAACCATTATTTATAAAGGCTTTAGGTTATGTAAAAAAAGCTGCAGCACTTGCAAATAAAGATTGTGGTGTTTTAGATGCAAAAATTGCCGAAGCTATTTGTTATGGTAGCGATCAATTAATTGCAGGAAAATTTGATCAAGAGTTTGTTACTGATTTAATTCAAGGAGGAGCTGGTACTTCTGTAAATATGAATGCAAACGAAGTAATTGCAAATATTGGACTTGAATATTTAGGATATGAAAAAGGTTCTTATAAAATTTTACACCCTAATAATCATGTAAATTGTTCTCAATCTACTAACGATGTTTATCCATCAGCTTTTAGAATTGCATTGTATTTAAAAATAGAAAGTTTTGTTGCTATTTTAGAAAATCTGGAAAATGCATTTCAAAAAAAAGGTGAAGAGTTTAAGAATGTTATGAAAATGGGACGCACACAATTACAAGATGCTGTTCCTATGACTCTAGGTCAGGAATTTAATGCCTACGCAACCACAATAGGAGAAGATGTTAAGCGCTTAAAAGAAGTACAAAGTTTATTGTTGGAAATAAATATGGGTGCAACTGCAATTGGAACAAAAGTAAATGCCCCAGAAGGCTATCCAGAAATTTGTGTAAATTATTTGGTGCAAGAAGTAGGGATTCCACTAACATTATCTCCAGATTTAGTAGAAGCTACTGGAGATACTGGTGCTTATGTTCAAATAATGGGCACTCTAAAGCGAACAGCTGTTAAAGTTTCAAAAATATGTAACGATCTACGTTTGTTGAGTTCAGGACCAAGAACAGGGTTTAATGAGATTAATTTACCAGCACGTCAACCTGGTTCCTCAATTATGCCAGGAAAAGTAAATCCTGTAATTCCTGAAGTTGTAAATCAGACCTGTTATTATGTAATTGGTCAAGATTTAACAGTAACAATGGCGGCAGAAGCGGGTCAGTTACAATTAAATGTAATGGAACCAGTAATTGCTTTTGCAATGTTCACTTCAATAGACTATTTAGGAAATGCAATTAACGCTTTAATAGATAAATGTTTAGTTGGAATTACTGCAAATAAAGAGCATTGTTTTAATATGGTAATGAATAGTATTGGAATTATTACCCAATTAAATCCAATTCTTGGTTATGAAGAATGTTCTAACATTGCAGGT